>UMEZ01039756.1_pt1 | contig 28964 bp, 30 predicted proteins | sample 1964841 | NCBI WGS metagenome assembly UMEZ01 (sample SAMEA4836029, study PRJEB28245) | human gut metagenome | biome: gut microbiome; material: fecal sample | place: Denmark | collected 2008 | reverse complement strand
GTTGCCGTGACGGACCAGCCGCGGCGCCGCGACGATTCGTATATGCCGGCCTTTTTAGCCGGCCTCGGCTATGCCCGGGCCCTGGCGGCGGTCCTACACGTACCGCTCTATCGATTGAGCCATCAGGAGAACCATCTCCTCGCCGTCCTGCGCACCTTAGGACGCGTCGGCAGCGAGCCCTTTTACGGGCTCCACCTTTCGGGCGGCACGACGGACCTCCTGCGGGCCGTACCCGATGAAAAGGGGCTGGATATCACCCGCATCGGCGGCACGAGCGATATCAGCGCCGGCCAGTTCATCGACCGCATGGGTGTCGCCCTGGGCCTGCCTTTCCCGGCAGGCGTGCACGTCGATAAACTGGCACAGACGGTCACGCCGCCTGTCAGGGGGGCACACGTTTTCTGCCGTGACGGCGAAATCAGCTTTTCCGGCCCTGAATCGCAGGGACAGCGCCTGGTCGCTGCCGCAGCCGACAGCCCGGCCCGCCTCTGCAGCTGGACACTGAGTACGGTCTGGCGCGGCCTGGAAAACCTCCTGGTCTTTGCCGCAACTGACGGTATGAGCCATCTCGCAGCGGCCGGCGGCGTCATGTCGAACGGTTACCTGCGCCGTCAGCTGAGCGATTGGTGCCGCCGCCGTCATGTACGCCTTGACCTGGCTGCCGACGGCTTCAGTGCCGACAATGCCTCAGGTGCTGCCTTCTGGGCAGCCGTACAGGAAGGGAAGAAATCATGAAATATGCATCGGTCACGGACGTCGTCCGCCGCATCAAGGCGGATATCCACGGTGACTACCGCCTGCAGAGTATCGCCATGGAAGGCAATATCATCGGCCTCAAGCGGGCGTCCAACGGCCATTATTATATGAATATCCGCGATGAACAGTGCTCCATCCGGGCCATCGTCTTCCGCAGCCGCGTGACGGCAGCGGTCCGGGCCGCCCGCGAAGGGGACCACGTCATCGTCATCGGCGCTGTCAATGTCTACGAAAAAGGCGGCGCCCTTTCCTTTATCATTGAACAGCTCTTTTCCCAGGGGACAGGCTCTCTGCAGGCCCAGTATGAACGCATCAAGAACGAGCTCGCCGCCCAGGGCTATTTTGACAGCAGCCATAAACAGGAACTGCCACGCTTTCCCTGGCGCGTCGGCGTCGTGACATCGCGCACCGGCGCAGTCCTGCACGATATCTATAAGATTGCCGGCGAACGCAATCCTTATGCCGATATCGTCCTTTGTCCCGTGCCCGTCCAGGGCGACGGTGCCGATACGGCCATTGCCGCAGCCATTGAGAAGATGGGGAAGAAGAAAGACCTGGACGTCCTCATCGTTGGCCGCGGCGGCGGTTCCATGGAAGACCTCTGGTGTTTCAACAGCCCGGCCGTCGTCAAGGCCATCTATGCGGCGAACGTGCCGATTATCACGGCTATCGGCCACGAAACGGATACGACCCTGGCAGACTATGCTGCCGATGTGCGGGCAGCGACACCGACCCATGCCGCAGAAATGGCTTTTTCGGACATCCGGGAAATCGAACTCGACCTGGCGAACTTAGCCGAAGAGGCCTATGAAAAAGTCATGGCCCGGATCGACAGTGAAGAACGCCGCGTCGAACAAGTGACGGCGCGCCTCAACCTGCAGCGCTATGATGCCTTCCTGGCCATGAAGGAGACCGAAGTCGCAGGCCTCATGGAAAAGGCCGAACGTCAGCTGCGCCTGCAGCTCCAGCAAAAAGAAGGGCGCTTCCGGACCCTGCAGGCATCATTAACGGCCCTCAACCCGGCAGCCCTCGTGCGCCGCGGCTACGGCCAGCTCATGCAGGATAAGAAAATCATTACGGACATCCGCAGCATTTCTAAGGAAAAACCGCTGCAGATACAGCTCGTCGACGGTCTCGTCACGGCGGATGTCAAAGAGGTGGACATTTATGGCAAGAACGACTGATAAATTGAAGAGCTTTGAAAGCAATTATGAAAAATTGGAAGAACTCGTACGCGAACTGGATGCGCCGGACCTGACGCTCAAACAGTCCCTGGACTTATACGAAAAGGCTGTCAAATTATCCCAGTCCTGCGAAGGCGCACTGGAATATGCCCGCCAGAAGGCCCAGGCCCTGGCCGACGTGCGCACCGAAAAAGAAAGTGCTGACGAAGGACCGTCTGAAGGGGTGCTTGACTTATGACTTTTGAAACGTATTTAATGAACTGGAAAGAGCGCATCGATGCCCGTTTAAAGACCATCCTGGTCACGGAAGAACCGCATTTTGCCAGGCTCTATGAAGCCATGAACTACAGCCTCCTCGCCGGCGGCAAGCGTCTCCGTCCCATCCTTCTCCTGGCGGCGGCGGAAGCCCTCGGCAAAGACGCAGCGCCGTATCTTGATTTGGCCTGTGCCTTAGAGTGCATCCACACGTATTCCCTCATCCACGATGACCTGCCCTGCATGGATGACGATGACCTGCGCCGCGGCAAGCCGACGAACCACGTCGTCTACGGGGCAGGACTGGCAACCTTGGCCGGCGACGGCCTCTTGACCTTTGCCTTTGAACTCCTGGCCCGCCAGCAGCAGATTGCGCCGGAAAAATTGAACCGCTGCATCGCCCTCATCGCCAGGGCAGCCGGACCTGCGGGCATGGTCGGTGGTCAGGCTTTCGACCTGGCTTCGGACGGTGAGATGGCTATCGGCAGGGAAGGGATGGAACTTTTGCACCGCTCCAAGACGGGCGTCATCTTCAAGGCGGCCATCGAAATGGCAGCTGTCCTGGCCGATGCCGCGCCCGAGCAGCGTCAGGCCCTCGATGACTATGCCCTCTATATGGGCCTGACCTTCCAGATTACTGATGACATCCTCGACGTCGTCGGCGATGAGAAGGTGCTTGGTAAGCCCGTCGGCAGCGACCTGCGCAACGACAAGGCGACGTATGTGACTATCTTTTCCCTCGACGAAGCGCGGCGCATGGCCGCTGAAGCCGCAGAGAAAGCCGTCTCGGCCCTGCAGCCTTTGGGAGATTCGGCCTGGTTCCTCAAGGCCCTCGTCGAACATCTCCTGACGCGGACGAAATAAGTTTCATGGATCATAAATTACAGCAAGCGAGGTATCTTTGTATGCAGCATAAAGAAAGACTGGACGTGCTCCTCGTCAACCGCGGCTTGTCGGAAAGCCGGGAGAAGGCCAAAGCGACCATCATGGCCGGCCTGGTCTTTGTCGACAACCAGCGCGTCGATAAGGCGGGGACGAAATTACCCGTCGATGTAGATATTAAAGTCAAGGGCAACCCCATCCCTTATGTCGGCCGGGGCGGCCTGAAGTTGGAAAAAGCCATGGAAACCTTTCCCATCGACCTGACGGGCAGGACGATGATGGATATCGGCGCCTCGACAGGAGGGTTCACAGACTGCGCCCTCCAGCGTGGCGCGGCTAAAGTCTTTGCCGTTGATGTCGGCTACGGCCAGCTGGCCTGGAAGCTGCGCACGGATGACCGCGTCGTCAATATGGAACGGACCAATATCCGCAACGTCACCGTCGATGATATTGGCGAACCTGTCGATTTCATTTCTATTGACGTTTCCTTTATTTCCCTCCTGAAAATCATGCCGGCTGTCGAACCGCTCCTGAAAGCGGGCGGTACGATGGTTACCCTGATCAAGCCCCAGTTCGAAGCGGGTCGGGAACATGTCGGCAAGGGCGGTATCGTCCGCGACATCAATGTCCACCGCGACGTCATCCGCCGTGTCACGGACGGCATCGCTGCCTGCGGCCTTTCGCCGTTGGGACTGACGTTTTCGCCCATCAAAGGGGCAGACGGCAATATCGAATATCTCCTTTACAGCCGTAAAGACGAACCGTGCCACAACGATATTACGGACGACATCGTCGATGCCGTTGTTGGCAAATCCCATGAAATGTAGGTGATCTCCATGCGTATCGGTATTTTCCCCAATCTGGTCAAACGCGAAAGTGCTGCTATCGTCCAGCAGCTGATAAAAATCTGCGAAAAATGCGGCATCGAATATTATCTGCCGGCCTATGTCAGCGAAAGCCGCCAGCCTGCGTATCAGCGCATTGGCGCTGAACACCTGCGGCCGCGCATGACGATTTACAATACCATCGATGTCGCCATGGTCCTCGGCGGCGACGGGACGATCCTCAAGATGGCCAAGCAGTTCGCCGAAGCGGATGTTCCGATTTGCGGCATCAACCTTGGCTCCCTGGGCTTTCTTTACGAAGTAGAGACGAAGAACCTGGAAAAACGCATGGAAGATATCCTGGCCGGCCGCTATTTCCTGGAAAAACGGATGATGCTCCATTCCGAGCTCTGCTATGAAGACGGCCTGGTCCAGTCCCTGCCCGATGCCCTTAATGATATCGTCATCGGCCACGGCAACGTAGGTAAATTGATCCGCATCGATCTGAGCATCAACGGCCATTTCATCCAACAGTATCCCGGCGACGGCCTGATTGTCGCGACGGCGACGGGCAGCACGGGCTATACCTTTTCCGGCGGCGGCCCGATTGTCGCGCCCAGCGTGCCCTGCATCATGGTCACGCCCATTTGCCCGCACCTGCTGCTCAAAGTCCCCCTCGTCCTGAACGATGAGGACCAGGTGGCAGTGACGGTCGCCAACAGCCGCAACAGCGTCCGCGTCTCTGTCGACGGCATGATGGACCAGGAACTGCTGCGCACGATGACCCTCAAGGTTCGCAAATCCGAGCACGTCCTGAAGATTATCCGCTTTAACAAGAATTATTTTTACAGTAATTTATTTACGAAAATGATGGGAAATGATTAAGATGTATCCATTCCGCAATGCCGTAACTGTATCGCATATGCTTTTAGAACCGTACGCTCAAAAGGCCCGCGTCCTCGTCGACATGACCAGCGGCAACGGCCACGACACGGCCTTCCTGGCCCGCCTGATGCCGGACGATGCCGTCCTCTACGCCTTTGATATCCAGGCCTGTGCCGTCGAGAAGACGAAAGCGCGCCTCCGTGAAGAAGGCCTGGACGGGAAAGATGTCCGCTGCCGCTGCGGCTCTCACGACGTCCTCCTCGAGGAAGTACAGCCTGACGTAGACGTCATAGTCTTTAATCTGGGCTATTTGCCGTCCGGTGACCATTCGATCCATACAAATTGTGAAATAACACTAAAAGCTGTAAAAATAGGCTTGAATAAAATTGCGAAAAATGGGATAATTATGATAGCAGCCTACCCTGGTACAGAAGCCGGGGACCGCGAAGAAAAAGCCCTGCATTCTTTTTTGCAGACTATACCTCAAAAGGACTTCCACGTCTCGTCCTGGCAGCCCGTCAATGAGGTCCATTGTCCGCCTTTATTATATATTGTACAGAAAAGAGGGAAACGTCATTATGAAGAGATTCCGCTACACCAAGATTAAAGAAATCGTCCAGTCCCGTCCTATCGAAACGCAGGAAGAATTGGCCAAAGCCCTGCAGGAAGAAGGCATTGAAGTCACACAGGCTACGGTTTCCCGTGATATAAAGGAACTGATGCTGATCAAAGTCCCGACCAGCGACGGCCATTACCGCTACGCCCTGTCGCCGGAACAGAACATGCTCATGTCCAAGAACCGCATGGCCCGCCTTTTCCAGGATTCCATCGTCCGCGTCGATTCTGCATATAATCAGATTATCGTCCACACCCTGCCCGGTTCGGCTAATCCCATTGCCGCCGCCATCGACCACGCCCGCTGGGAAAATGTCATCGGCACCCTGGCCGGCGACGATACAGTCCTCCTCATCGTCAAAGACACGGAAACGGTTCCGAAACTGGTTAAACTTATCGTATCGCTGATGAAGGAATGAGGCCCTTATGCTGCAGTCCCTGCACATCCACAATTTTGCTCTGATTGAAGACCTGCACCTTACCTTTGGCGACGGGGTGACGATCTTTACCGGTGAAACAGGCGCCGGTAAATCGATCCTCCTCGACGCCATCGGCATGCTCGCAGGCAAACGCGCATCGGCATCGTTCGTCCGACACGGGACGGAGTCATTCCTCGTCGAAGGCGCGTTCTTTTTTTCCGTCCTGCCCAAAGGCCTGACGGAGCTCCTTGAGGCCAACCACATCGAAGACGATGAAGGGACGCTCATTATTTCCCGTCAGTTCCAGCGCAGCGGCCGCGGCACGATCCTGGTCAACGGCACGCTCGTGCCGACGGCTGTCCTGCGCCGCCTGGGCGACTATCTCCTCGATATCCATGGCCAGTTCGACAACAGCCTGATCTTCAATCCGTCATACCACGCGGCCATCCTCGACCAGCTGACCGATGACGTCCGCAAAGCCCGTAAGGATTACGACGGCCTCTATCGCCAGTGGCACGAAACGGACGGCGAAATCAAGGCCCTGCGCCACGATGAAAGCGAAAAGGCGCGCATGCTCAGCATCCTCGCTTTCCAGATCAAGGAAATCGAAGGGGCAGCCCTGAAGGAAGGCGAAGACGACGAACTGGAACAGAAAATCAATAAAGCGTCGCATGCCGAACATATCAAGGACAACCTGAGGGAAGCCATGTTCGCCCTCGAAGGGGGCGAACGCCAGAAAGGCGTCATCGAACAAGTCGAGGCCATCCACCGCAGTCTGGAGAAGGCGTCGGCTTATGACGAGGCTTTTAATGCCCTGGCGGCGAAAGTCGAGACCTTATCCTATGAAATCGAAGACGTCCACGACGGCCTCCTGCGCTATGCCGATTCTTTCGACTTCGACGAACGGGCCCTCGATGCCATGCAGTCCCGCCTGGCGGCTATTGAGAAACTGAAGCGCAAGTACGGCTTCACTGTCGCCGATATCCTGCAGTTTTTGGCCAAGGCCAAAGCCGATTACGAACGGCTCGACCAGTCCGAAAGCCATTTAGCCAAGCTCGAAGAGAAACTGGCCAAAGAAGCGGCGGCCGTACGCCAGCAGGCAGAAGTCCTGAGTCGGGCCCGCAGGGAAGCGGATAAGCAGTTCAGCCAGAAAATGACGGCGACCCTGAAGAAACTGGGCATGCCGAACAGCCGTATTACCTTTCATATCGAACCGATGCAGGCCATCAGTCCCGATGGCTCCGGCGGCATTGAGCTGTATTTTTCGGCCAATACAGGCGAAGCCATGCAGCCTCTGGCCAAAATCGCTTCGGGCGGTGAAGTATCGCGTATCGCCCTGGCCCTGAAGACAGCCGGGCCGGAACGGACGACGGGCAAGACGATGATTTTCGATGAAATCGATGTCGGCATCAGCGGCCAGACGGGCCTGCAGGTGGCCGACCACATCCGCCGCCTTGCGGCGCAGGGCCAGGTTTTCTGCATCACCCATCTGCCCCAGACTGCGGCCATTGCTGACCACCACTACTTCATCTACAAGAAGGAAGCCGACGGCCGCACGCTCACCCAGGTACGGGGCCTCTCCGAAGGGGAACACGTCCTGGAAATCGCCCGCATGTTCGCCGGCAACGACACGACCAAGGCCAGTATCGAAGCGGCCCGCCAAATCGTACGCCAAGTAAAAAGAGGTTGATGTTTGACGTTTGATGTTTGATGTAGGGTCTCGGGTTGACGAATGTCCGTGTTAGGTATATAGTAAAGTATAATTTCAAAAATAGAAGTTCCATCACATCATGAATTTACAGGAGGGGATAGATATGCTCCGCGTATTAGTTAACGGTGCTGACGGCCGCATGGGAAGCCAGGTCGTCAAAGCAGTCTTTGAAGATCCGGAATTGGAAGTTGCCGGTGGTATCAGCATCACTCACGTTGGTGAAGATGTCGGCGACATCGCCGGTGTCGGCCATTTAGGCCTGGCCATCCGCAATGATCTCGGCCCGGCTCTCGATGACATCAAACCAGATGTCGTCGTCGATTTCACGACGCCGAAAGTTATCTTTAACAACGCCAAGACCTGCATCGAACACGGTGTCAACATGGTCGTCGGCACGACGGGCCTGACAGCGGATCAGCGTGCTGAACTCGATAAACTGGCTCAGGAAAAGAAGACGAGCATCTTTATTGCACCGAACTTTTCCATCGGCGCCGTCCTGATGATGAAGCTTTCGACGGAAGTCGCTCCGTATCTGCCGGATGTGGAAATCATCGAACTCCATCACAATAATAAACTCGATGCGCCGTCCGGTACGGCCATTATGACGGCTGACAAGATCGATGCGGCCCGTAAGGCAGCCGGCGCACAGCCTGCTCCGGACAAGACCCACGAAAGTCTCGACGGTGCCCGCGGTGCGTCTGTCGACGGCATTCCCATCCACAGCGTCCGCCTGCCGGGCTATGTCGCTCATCAGCAGGTCTTGTTTGGGGGATACGGTGAACTGCTGACGATTCGCCACGACTCGATGGACCGCAAGTCCTTCATGCCCGGCGTCGTCCTGGCCGTAAAGAAAGTAAGCTCCCGTCCGGGTCTGACCTTTGGACTGGAAAACTATTTATAAAAAGAACCATTAGGGGAGGAAGTTTGTTATGACAAAAGAACCGGTAGTAGCGATTTTAGGGGCCACAGGTGCCGTTGGCCAGGAATTTATCCGCTTGATCGAAGAACGTAAATTCCCGTACAGCAAATTGAAGTTATTGGCATCGTACCGTTCGGCCGGCAAAAAGCTGACTGTCAACGGCCAGGAATATACGGTAGAAGAAGCCAAACCGGAATCCTTCGACGGTGTCGATATCGGCTTGTTCGCCGGCGGCTCGATTAGTAAAGAATTGGGACCTGAAGCTGCTAAACGGGGCTGCATCGTCATCGACAACTCCAGCACTTTCCGCATGGACCCGAACGTACCGCTCGTCATTCCGGAAGTCAACCCGGAAGACATTGCCTGGCATAAAGGCATCATTGCCAACCCGAACTGCTCGACCATCATCATGCTCATGGCCCTCAAGCCGATCCACGACCTGTCGCCCATCAAGCGCATCATCGTCAGCACGTATCAGGCCGTTTCCGGTGCCGGCAAAGAAGGCATCGACGAACTGCGCGACGAAACGGAAGCCTACCTCAAAGGCGAAGAAATGCAGCCGAAGATCCTGCCCAGCAAGAGCCTGCCGAAACATTATCCTATCGCCTTCAACCTGATCCCGCAGATCGATAAATTCGTCGAAAAGGATTACACGAAGGAAGAAATGAAGATGGTCAACGAAACGCACAAGATGCTCCACGACGACTCCATCGCCATTACGGCGACGACCGTCCGCGTCCCTGTCTTCCGCAGCCATGCTGAATCGGTCTACGTCGAAACGGCGGATGAACTGAGCGTCGATGCCGTCCGCAAAGCCATCGACGCCTTCCCGGGCGCGCAGGTTCAGGACAACCCGGCTGAAATGGAATACCCCATGCCGCTCTTCACGTCGGAAAAATACGACTGCTACGTCGGCCGTATCCGCAAAGACCTCTATAATCCGAAAGCCATCAACCTCTGGGTATCGGGCGACCAGATCCGCAAAGGCGCTGCCCTCAATGCCCTGCAGATTGCCGAATATATGCTGGCTCATGATATGATCCACTAAGTATGAAGGATGGGAGTGAACCCTTATGTTAACGTTTCCTAATGTCATTGTCGCAATGATTACGCCGTTCCATCAGGATGGTTCCGTCAACTATGAAGCTGCCGTGGAACTGGCCAAAAAATATGCCGACGAAGGTTCTGCCATCCTCGTCGGCGCTACGACCGGTGAAGGCGCGGTCATGACAGAAGAAGAAAAGCTCAAGCTCTTCAAAGTTACTGCAGACGCCTTGAAAGGGAAGACCCTGGTCATGGGCAACGTCGGTACGAACAATACCATGCAGACCATCGACATGCTGAAGAAAGCCGAAGCTACGGGCGTCGATGCTTTCCTCTGCATCGTACCATATTACAATAAACCGAACCAGGAAGGCTGTTACGCCCACTTTGCAGCTATTGCCAAGGCAACATCCATGCCGATCTTCATCTACAACGTACCAGGCCGTACAGGCGGCAAAATCGAACCGCAGACGGTCTGCCGACTGGCTCATGACTTCCCGAACATCATCGGCCTCAAAGACGCCAGCGGCGACCTCGACTATGCCGGCTATGTCGCAGCCAATGCACCGCAGGGATTCCACCTTTACAGCGGTGACGACAACCTGACCCTGCCTATCGTCGCTGTCGGCGGCGAGGGCGTCGTTTCCGTTGCAGCCCACGTCATCGGTAAAGAAATGAATGCCATGATCCAGGCTCACAAAGACGGTGACGTCAAGAAAGCGGCGGCTCTCCATCAGAAGTACCTGCCCTTCATGAAAGGCTGCTTCTGCACGGTCAGCCCGGTCCCCATCAAGACCATGCTCAACATGCTCGGCTTCCCGGCAGGACCCTTCCGCCTGCCCTTGGTAGATGCGACACCGGAAGTCCGCGCCAAATGCGAACAGTACCTGAAAGATATCGGGAAATTATAAAAAAGCAGTTCGCGGTCCGCAGTCCGCGTAGGGGCGCCCATAACCGGGCGCCCGCTTTGCGTTTGGAGAGAATCTTTTCAATGTAGGGGCCCGCACGTGGCGGGCCCTTATCTTTTTGATTTTTTTTGCAAAAAAGTGTTGACATATTCCTGTTTTCTTGTTATTATATATGAGTCGTCAGGAACGACAAGATATGACTCGGTAGCTCAGCTGGATAGAGTGACTGACTACGAATCAGTAGGTCTAGGGTTCGAATCCCTACCGGGTCACCACAAGAAAAAGCTCACGCATTTTGCGTGAGCTTTTTTATTTTCAGATATATAAGCGAAATATATCTGAAAATAAAAAAAGGGCGCCCTACGTGGGCGCCCCCTACAACTGCAAACTGTAAACTACAAACTAAAAACTATTTCTTCAGATTCGGCGTGCAGTCGATGATGATGCTGCCGGCTTGTTTCATGACCGTGAAGTTGCCCTTTGTCGATGAGAGGGCCTTTTCCAAGGTTTTGCTGTGCCATTTTTCGACGCTCATATTCGAGCCGCCGACGTTTTTCGACGAAGCCGACTGCTTCTGCGCATCTTCCGGCAGGAAGTCGCTGATATTGACGTTGTCCCCGTCTTTGACAGCAATCGTCACCGTCACAGCCCGGCCGTTCTGGAAGACGACCTGATAGCGGCCGTTGTGGAAGACGCGGATCGTGTCGCCCTGGGAATAGGGGTGACCCCATTCGTTTTCCCAGTCTGCCTGCGTATCGCCGATGGTCGGCAGATTGGCGACAGGTGCTTCTTTTGTTTCGGTCTGGCTCTTCGTGTCCTGGCCCTGTTTGCTGTCAGAAGCAGGCTGCTGGCTCTGGCTCTGCTGCTGCTTGGGCTGGGAATTCGTCGTCGGCGCAGCCGGCGCACAGCCGGCTGCGAGGAGCGTAAAAATCATGAGGACGATGGCAAAGTAACGTTTCATAGGAAATACCTCCGTATTAGCGGCGCCGGCGGTTGTCTCCGCCCTTATGGCGCAGTTTGTGGCGCTTGCTCCGCGTAGTTTGATACGTACTGGCAGGCAATTTGTCCTTGTAGGCCTTTTTCCGTTTCGGCGGCTTGCTGTTTGCTTTGACCTTGACCTGACCCGTCAGGGTATACTTGGTGATCGTCGCCTGGATATTGTGTTCAATGCGGCGCACCCAGTTTTCATCGGCCGGCGTGGCGAACATGACCGACAGGCCTTCATGGCCGGCACGGCCTGTGCGGCCGATGCGGTGGATGTAGTAGTCGACGTCGTGGGGGACATCGAAGTTAAAGACGTGCGTGATGCCTTCGATATCGATGCCGCGGGCGGCGATGTCCGTAGCGACGAGGATCTGCGTCTTTGCTTTGGCAAAGTCGCGCAGGACCTGGTTGCGGCGGCCCTGGGACATATCGCCGTGGAGCTCGCCGATGTTGAAGCCCTTGGCAATCAGTTTGCCCGCCAGGAGGGACGTCCGTTCTTTCGTGTTGCAGAAGACGATGGCCAGGTAAGGATTCATTTCCGTCAGCATCTGGCAGAGTTTCGGCAGCTTCTGTTCTTCCGTCATCATATAGATGCGTTGTTCAATGTTTTCCAGGGCAATCGTCTTGCCTTCGAGGATGTTCAGGACCAGGGGATTCTGCATGTGCTTCTTGGCCAGTCCTCTGATTTTATCCGGTACAGTGGCCGAGAAGAAGAGGAGCTGGCGGCGTTTCGGCGTCAGGCTGATGAGTGTGTCTACGTCTTCCAAAAAACCTGCCTGCAGCATCTGGTCTGCTTCGTCGACGATAACCCGGCGGACGCCGCTGAGATCCAGGGAATGACGGCGGCAGTGGTCGAGGAGGCGCCCCGGCGTGCCGATGATCACATGGGGGTGGCGGTGCAGCTTCTGGAGCTGGTTTTCGATGGTCTTGCCGCCGATGAGGCTGAGGACGTCGATGCCCAGGGCCGGTGCCAGGCTGTCGGCGACGTCGGCAATCTGGCGGGCCAGTTCCCGCGTCGGTGCCATGATCAGGACCTGTTCTGCGTGGACTTCCGTTTTTATCTGCTGCAGCGACGGCAGGAGGAAGGCGAAGGTCTTGCCCGTGCCGGTCTGTGCCTGGGCCAGGATGTCGCGCCCTTTAAAGAGCGGCGGGATGGCCTGGGCCTGGACGGCTGTCGGTTCGTCGATGCCCTGCTTGTGCAGGAGTTCGCAAAGCTGGTTCGTCAGGCCGAGAGATTGAAAATTCTTTGACATATCTTACCCTTTCTTTATGGACTATAACAACTTTCTTATTAACTTCTATTATTGCATAAAGCCTTTGATTGCGCAAACTTTTCTTTCTTTTTGGGATATGGTATACTAAAGTGATTTCGTTTGCATTCATTTAGGAGGTCTTGCAGAAAATGAGTTGGTGGCGCGATATCTTGCGGCAGTCTGTCTTCATGTGTTTCTTTATCATTCCCATTCCCATCGGGGCCTATACGATTCACAGCGGCTCCAGTGCCGTCGTGGCTATGGTCAGCTATGTCTTTCTCTCCCTGGTCATTCCCGTGGCCTATGTGGGCATGAAGGATGCGACTTTTGGTCCTCAAAAGGGAAGGATACGCCGTTGGGTCATGGCCCTCATGTGGCTCGTCGTCTTTGCAGCTATTGGGGCTTTCACGGCTTTCATGGGCCGCTACTGGAAGGCAGCGCCTTTCTGGGAATGGCCGACCATTGGACGTGATATCGTTTTCATCATCGGCATGTACGCGGAAATCAGCCTGACCATGCTCCTGGCCTATGCTGCCTCTCAGTGCCTGCCGGACCGAAAGGAAGTAGGTTAATGGATAGTTTGAAACAAAAAATCTGGCACGACCGCCTGCTGGCAGCCACCTGGGCAGCCTGCGGCATCCTGCCGCTGCCCTTCGGGGCCTTCGCCTCGGATAAGCCATATATTGCGTCAGCGTCGATTCTGGCCTTTTTTATCCTTTCCTTTGCCGTTCCCCTCTGGCTTGGCCATCGGCGCCGTCAGGAAGGGGAGAGGGGCCTTTATGCTTCTGCTGGGGGAACGCTTTACGGCGGTGCCGTCGTACTCCTCATTGCCGTCGGCCTTTTGAACGGCCTGACCGGTTGGGACTGCTGGCATGATTACCCCGTGCGGGTCTTCCTGTTCACGCTCTGGATGTTCCTGACCGTCATTTTCCAGTATCTGGCAGGCCTGGCCGTCGATTTCTGGCAGCAGCGGCTGCGGAAATACTGGTATTCCCAGTTCATCGATCCCATCCTCTACAGCCTGCCCCTGCCCTGCGCCGTCCTGGGTATGTTCCTTTTCCCGGCCGTCAGCGACGCGTCTGTGACGCAGAGCCTGGTCGTCGGCATCATGGCCCTTATGGGCTTCTGCTTCATCGGCATGAGCCTCTTCGTCATTGCGGCCTTTGCCTTTTATTTCTTCCCATACAAAAAGTACGGCTATGCCGCAAAGCAGCGTCTGGTCCACATCGCTGCCATCGTCGTCATGGTCCTCATGTGGGCCCTGGTCCAGCACATCCTCTTTGACAGCCGGATCCACATCTTCACGTATATCTTCAAGGCCATGCCCATTCTCCAGAACAACCCCTTGGTTTTCATCACACCCTTCGTCGTTGCTGCCCTGACCATCATCGGCTGCGTCGCCATGAGAAACGTCGTCATCTCGGCGTTTAAGGCTTGATCGTTCATCGTAGGCCGTTCCACAAAAAAACCTGCCGCTTTCGCGACAGGTTTTTTTCTATTCATTTTATTTCCACAATGGTTTGTTTCATGATGGTGAAGCGGATAACGTAGACGAGCCAGCCGAGGAAGGCGGCGAAGCAGCCGCTGAGGAAGGTCGTCGCATCCGTTGTGGTCAATGCATATACGCAGTAGATAATGGATACGCCTGCCAAAAAGATGGAGGTGTTTCTATTACAGACTTCATTGGGGATGTGTTCTTTCGTCAGGATCGTCGTCAGGGCACCGGCACAGAGCATGTACGGGATGACGTTGGTGACGACGGCCAGATTGGCCAGGAGTTCGAACTGCGCCGACAAGGTCGGGCTGATGGTCATCAGGGCCAGAGCACTTTGCATGCAGAGGATGCAGAGCATGCCTTTGACAGGAACGTCAGCGCTCGTGACTTTGGCGAAGATCTTCGGGAAGAGACCGCGCTGGGCACTGGTCTTGAAGACGCGGGCCAGCGTGAACTGCCACGAGAGGAGGGAACCGGCACAGGAGAAAACCATAAGGCCCATAACGGCTTTACCGGCCGTATCGCCGAGCATGTACGAGAAAGCCAGGCCGAAAGGAGCGCTGGACGAAAGAATTTCCGCATTGGGAACAATGCCGGCAATGACGTTCGTCGAGGCGACGTAGATGATGGCCACGCCGAGGGTGCTCACGAAGGTCGCGATAGGAACGGATTTCTTCGGGTTTTCGACGGCGTCCATGTTGACGGCTGCCGATTCAAGGCCCAGGAAAGACCAGAGGGTCAGGGCAATGGAGTTGCCCACGGCATCGCTCAGGCCCAGGTTGTTCGGGTTCCACGAAGCGAGCCACGTGGCCGGGCTGAACCAATGCCAGCCGATGATGGAAATGCCGAGGACCGGGATGATGGCACCCCAGATGGTGATGGCACTCAGCTTGCCGGAATAGCGCGAACCGCTGAAGTTAAGGGCTGCGGCGATCCACAATAAAGCGATTGTATATAAACACGTCTGTAACGGCGTGAAGGTTGTCTCAAGGAAACCGGCGCCGTAGCCGACTGCCGTGATGGCAATGGCGACGTTTGCAATTACGATAGAAACAGAGTAGGCGTAATTAGCCATAAAATGTCCTACACGCCCGAAAGCGTATTCGGAGTAACCGCCCATACCGCCGGGCTTCGTTGTAAACATGCCACATCGGGCAAAAGCCATGGCCAGGGCTAAAGAGCCAAAAGAGGTAATAATCCAGGAAATAATCGAGATAGTACCGACTTCGGCGAGCTTGGTCGGCAGCATGATGATACCGGCGCCAAGCATGTTGGCAGCAGTGACAAAGGTCAGCTGTACCACAGACATTTTACGACACGTAGTTTTCATTATCAGTCCTTCTTTCATTTATAGTGCGTATATGGCTAGAGTTTTTTAGCAAATTAATTCTATCATTTTTGGTCGCAAAATTAAATACTTTTTGGAAAAACGTTATATGTATTTCGGCCCTTTTTAGCCTTTTATATTCCCATTGTGCATAGAAAAAGGACTGCCGCAAAGCGACAGTCCTTTTTTATCTTATGAGAGAGATACCTTACTGAAGGTTTTCTACGACGCAAGCCGTACCCTGGCCGCCGCCGATGCAGAGCGTAGCGAGACCATATTTGCCGCCGACTTCTTTCAAGCCGTAGAGCAAGGTTACGAGGATACGAGCGCCGGATGCGCCAATCGGATGACCGAGGGCGATAGCACCGCCATGGATGTTGACTTTGCTCATGTCAAAGCCGAGTTCACGGCAGCAGTATACAGCCTGAGCTGCGAAAGCTTCGTTAGCTTCGACGAGGTCGAGGTCTTTGACTTCGAGGCCTGCTTTAGCCAGCGCTTTGCGGGAAGAAGGAACAGGGCCGGTACCCATGATAGCGGGATCAACACCAGCAGATGCATAGCTTACGATTTTAGCCATCGGTTTGAGGCCGAGTTCTTTGGCTTTATCAGCGGACATAACTACGAAAGCAGCTGCGCCGTCGTTGATGCCGGAAGCGTTGCCAGCCGTAACTGTGCCGCCTTTTTTGAAGGCCGGTTTCAATTTAGCGAGCGTTTCCATGTTGGAGTTTTCGCGCGGGCCTTCATCAGTGTCGATGACGACATCCTGTTTCTTCTGATGAACCGTAACAGGAACGATCTGGGATTTGAATGCGCCGCTGTGGATAGCTTCGCAAGCAAGGTTCTGAGAACGAACGCCGAGTTTATCCTGGTCTTCACGGGTTACGTTGAAGCGTTCAGCGATGTTTTCAGCCGTGATGCCCATATGGTAGTCATTGAAAGCGTCCCAAAGGCCGTCTTTGATCATCGTATCGACGAGGACACCATTGCCCATGCGATAGCCATAACGAGCTTTCGGTACTGCGAACGGAGCCATGGACATGTTTTCCATGCCGCCTGCTACGATGACGTCAGCGTCGCCGGCTTTGATCATCTGAGCTGCCAAAGATACGCAACGGAGACCGGAACCGCAGACTTTGTTGACTGTCAGTGCAGGAACTTCGATCGGCATGCCGGCTTTGATCATAGCCTGACGAGCCGGGTTCTGGCCCTGAGCTGCCTGAAGGACGTTGCCCATTACGACTTCGTCGACATCTTTGCCTTCAATACCAGCGCGTTTGAGGGCTTCTTTGATAACAACTGCACCGAGTTCAACAGCCGGCGTGTTTTTGAAGCCGCCGCCGAATTTACCGATTGCCGTACGGCAAGCACTTACGATAACTACATCTTTCATTGGAATCACTCCTTGAAAATATTTACGTATAAAATAGGTGTAGGCGTATCAGTATGAGAGGATGCGCCGTGCAAAGAGAGTATAATGTAGATTACACTCTGATATTGTTATCATACACCTTTTTAAGGGAAATGTACAGAGTACGTTCAAAAAATTACGTACTCTGTACGTTTTCATGACTTATTGATAGGGAATAGGGACTTAAAAATTACAGACGTTCAATGATAATAGCCGTGCCCTGGCCGCCGCCGATGCAGAGGGAAGCAAGGCCGTATTTACCATTGATTTCCGGTTCAGCCAGTGCATAGAGCAAGGTGACAACGATACGGGCGCCGGAGCAGCCAATCGGATGGCCGAGGGCGATAGCGCCGCCGTGGATGTTGACTTTGTCCATGTTCAGCTTGAGTTCGCGGCAGCAGTATACGGACTGAGCGGCGAAAGCTTCGTTCAATTCGATGAGGTCCATCTGATCGACGTTCATGCCGGTCTTCTTCATGACTTTGCGGACTGCCGGAACAGGGCCGGTACCCATGATAGCCGGTTCAACGCCAGCGGAAGCCCAGTCGATGATGCGTGCGAGCGGTTTGATGCCGAGTTCTTTAGCTTTGTCAGCGGACATGATGACAACAGCAGCTGCGCCGTCGTTGATGCCGGAAGCGTTGCCGGCCGTGACCGTGCCGTTCTTGATGAAGGCCGGACGCAGTTTTGCGAGGGTTTCCATCGTGCAGTTCGGGCGGATGAATTCGTCTTTGTCAACGATGACGTCGCCTTTTCTCTTATGAACCGTTACTGGTACGATCTGGCTGTCGAATTTGCCTTCCTGCTGAGCTTTGTAAGCCAGGTTTTCGGAACGGCATGCCAGTTTATCCTGGTCTTCACGGGTTACACCGAAGCGAGCGGCAACGTTTTCAGCCGTTACGCCCATGTGGTAGTTGTTTTCTGTGCAGAACAGGCCGTCACGCATGAGCAAATCTTCGAGGACGCCGTTACCCATACGATAGCCGCGGCGGCCTTTTGCGATGGAGTACGGAGCGTTGGACATGGATTCCATGCCGCCTGCTACGATGATGTCGGCATCGCCGAGTTTGATCTGCTGGGAAGCGAGGGAAATAGCACGCATACCGGAACCGCAGAGCTTATTCAATGTGAAAGCAGGAACTTCCTGGGGAACGCCGGAATGAAGAGCAACCTGACGAGCCGTGTTTTCACCGCAGCCAGCCTGGAGTACGTGGCCCATGATAACTTCGTCGATCTGGTCGACAGGAATGCCTGCGCGTTTGATTGCTTCAGTAACAGCAGCAACACCAAGGTCAACAGCGGTGACGTCTGCGAACTGGCCATTGAAGCTGCCGATGGCCGTACGGCAAGCACTTACGATAACAGCATCTCTCATTAGAAAAACCATCCTTTCTGATGTGGAACAAAGTATAGAATAATATAGTATATAAGACTTGTTTGGCGGAACCGCCGCTTACGCAGTTCCTTGGGGGTTACGCTGAAATGAAGAACTTGAGTTCTAAATTTCACAATCTCCATGCCTATATAGTACATTTTTTCACAAAGAATTGCAAGAGGAAAATTCATTTTGCTTATGCTAGATAATCATCTTAAAAGAAGAAGCAGATACAAAAATAATAATATCAACGAATAATTCGTGATACGTATCATCGTTCGCCGCAGGTCGTTCATCGAGGTGCTTGGGTATAGGCGGCGGTGCCGCCGTGGATCGTTTGCCGTGGTTCGTGGTTCGTAGGGGTGGCCATAATCGGCCGACCGCCTGAATCCTATAGATAAATTAGTCCGCAGTTGTACGAATTTTCGACGAACGATGAACGCCAAAGGAACTACGAAAAAGGCCTGCCGTAGCGGCAGGCCTTTTTTTATCTCTCTTTTAAAGAAGATGAGCGATGAAACTGTACGAAAGTAAAGCGCCCATGGAGATGATGATTTTAGCATTTGCACTTAAATTCATAGTTCTTACCTCTTTTCTTCTTTAAATAATTTCAATACTTAATAATTTTAATTATAGCTTGATAAACGAGGCTTCTGAAATGTCTCTCTTTATCTATAAATATAATAACATATGCGTAAATAAAATCAACAGCCAAGAAATGCAATTATAGGGAACAATGATGATAGAAACGCAATAATAACGCGTTTATCCGTAAAATAACAACAATCAAGGCGGAGATGATTTTTAAAAAATATGGCTAAAAGGAGAAAAATTAAGATAAAAAACATTACTAAAATGATTATTTATTCAGCGCAGAAAAATATTAAAAGATGAGTTAAAATAAAGGATAAACTTAAAATTAGATTTAGCGGTAAAAAGAAGGCAGGAAAAGTAGCTGATTACTGAAAAATAGATTATAATGGACTATGCACAAAGGTTCTTACTGTAAATCAATATATAATGTATTATATATAATATATAGGAGGAGACAATGGGATTTTTTGATGCCTTTTTTAAGGAACAACAGAAAACGAAGAGTGAAGAAATCTATGACAATGCCCTGCAGATTTTCAATTCTGCAGAGCTGCAGAACAAAAGTCTGCCGCCGCAGCTGGCAGAAAAAGTGATGAGCGGCGAAGACTGCGACATCATCAGCGGCGGTCTGGGCCGCTTCGGCCACGACGTGACCAACCCGATCCCCGTCAACGGGCCGAGCGGGGAATTTGTCTATTTGTCGCGCCTGCGCCTGCGCCGCACGGGCTCGATGGTCTTTTTCCACAAAGCCGGCTCTTCGGACGGCATCGACGTCTTTGAGCTGACCAATGCCAGTGGCAAGTTCGTCGACCGTCTTTATCTCGACATGTATCATCCGCGCTGTTCCCGCCGCTATCCGGACGGCTACACGCTGGAACGGGAAGCCGTCTTTCCCCGCGGTGTGACGACGCACCTTGATGATTTCCCCAAAGGCCTTTACAAAGCCATCAAAAGGGAAGCGAAAGTGCGCCTCGGCATCGACGTGGCCGAAAAGGAAAGCGACTGCATCGACATCGCTGTTTCCCAGGCGTCACTTGCCGCTATGCGGGCGAAAAGTCCCCATATGAAGCCATTGAAATAAAGGGAATCTATGGTATAATTACTACCAGGTTAGTAATGTATTTATTAGGAGGGTCATCGATGAGAGAATTACCGAAAGCACATGAAATTTGGCGCCATTTCAAGAACAATACGTACGAAATCATTACCATTGCTGAACATACGGAAACAGGTGAAAAGTTTGTCATTTATAAAGCCCTGCATGACACGATGAAGACCTACGCCCGTCCGCTGAAGGATTTCATGAGCGAAGTCGATAAGGAAAAGTATCCCCGCGCTGAACAGGACTACCGTTTCGTCAAGGTAAAATAAGCTTGACAGGTCCCACCGCGACTGATATAATATGTACTGTTGAAAATAAAGCAGAAGCTATCCGCTTCTCACCTTACATGACGCACGTGTTACTAAGGTCCATGACGGAAACGTAGAGCGGATAGCGATGCTATCCGTTCTTTTTTTATTTCGGAGGTGAAAGACGATTAGTAAGGAATTACGTATCAACGATCAAATCAGAGCCCGTGAAGTCCGCGTGGTCAGTGATTCTAACGAACAGCTCGGTGTCATGTCTCTTCGTTCGGCCCGCCAGATTGCGGAAGAACGCCATTTAGACCTGGTAGAAGTCGCACCGAACGGCAAACCGCCTGTCTGCCGCATCATGAACTACGGTAAATACCGTTATGAACAGCAGAAGCGCGAAAAGGAAGCAAAGAAAAAACAGAAAGTCTTGACATTGAAGGAAGTAAAACTTCGTCCCAATATCGAAGACCATGACTTCTACGTTAAGATGAAAGCTGCGCAGCGTTTCCTGGGCGAAGGCAGCAAAGTCAAGGTCACGATTATGTTCCGCGGCCGTGAAATGAGCCATCCGGAACTGGGCCGTGATTTACTGGTTCGATTCGCTGATGAATTGAAAGACACCGCCCATGTAGAAAAAGAACCTAAAATTGAAGGCAGAAACATGACCATGGTCATTGCTGTCAACAAAAAGTAACAGGAGGACATTATTATGCCGAAATTGAAAACTCGCCGTGCTGCGGCAAAACGCTTTAACACAACTGGTACAGGTAAAATCAAACGCATGAAACCGTATAAGAGCCACATCCTGGAAAGCAAGAGCCCGAAACGCAAACGCAACCTGAGAAAAGCTACGCTCGTTTCCAAGACCATGACCGAAGCCGTCCGCAAGATGTGCCCGTTCATCTAACAGCTCGCATACATTTTTTCTATAGATTCGGAGGAACAGACTAATGGCAAGAATTAAAGTTGGCGTTACAGCACACGCTCGTCATAAAAAAATCTTAAAAATGGCTAAAGGCTACCGCGGTACCCGCAGCCGTCTCTTCAAAAAAGCTAACGAAAGCGTCATGAAAGCGCTCTACTACGCTCGTCGTGACCGCCGCGCCAAGAAACGCGAATTCCGTAAATTGTGGATTGCCCGTATCAACGCTGCAACCCGCGCTAACGGCCTCAGCTACAGCCGCTTCATCTGCGGTCTCACCAAAGCCGGCGTCATCGTCAACCGTAAGATGCTCGCTGACCTCGCCGTCAACGATGCAGCTGCTTTCGCAAAACTCGTAGAAGTAGCAAAAGCACAGTAAAACATATAAAAAAAGCCTGTCGCAGAAGCGGCAGGCTTTTTTTTGTGGGTCGTTTGGCGTCTACTTTCTCCACGCTTTCGGTACGGGGATGAGGAAGGAGAAGACGGCACCGATGACGGCGCAGATCCAGAGGCACTGCAGGGCTGTCGAGATGCCCCACTGGTCGGCGCCCCAGCCGACGAGAGGGGAGACGAGGCCGCCGATGGTCGTCGTCAGGCCTAAGGTGACGCCGGAGGCAAAACCTACGTTCTTGGCAAGATACGTCTGCCCTAAGACGACGATCGGGCTGTAGGCAGCGAAGAGGGCGAAGGCCGTCGGGATGAGGAGCAGCGTCGCGGCGACGAGGTTTGTACTGTTGACCAGGAAGAACATGGACGGAATCATGAGCAGCATGGCACCGCGCAGGACGCGGAGAAAGCCGAAGCGGTCGGCCATGACGCCGCCGAGGAAGGTGATGACGACGCCCATGGAAAAGAGGATGGACAGGGCCATACTGCCTGTGGCCGGCGAAGTGTGCAGGACGTGGATCCAGTAGAGGGGGATGAAGGCATTGCAGACCGTAAAGCCGACGGAACGGACGAAGATGACCACCGAGAGGCGGCCGAAGGCACTCCAGTCGTTGCTCTGCACTTCGTCAGGATGGGCCTGTTTTTCTTCGACTGTCGCTTCTTTGACCAGCGAAAGGATGCGCGGCATATGATGATAGAGGGCAAAGGCGATGCAGGCATTGACGATGCCGAAGACGGCCAGGCCGTGGATATCGAAGGTATAGGCACAGGCACCGGCGACAATCGGTCCGACGGCGAAGCCTGCGTTGCCGCCGACGGAAAAGGTCCCCAGGGCCTGCCCCTTGCGGTCGCCGGCGATGCGGTTGACCATCAGGGCCGCTTCCGGATGATAGATGGAAGAGCCGAAACCGCTGAACATGGAGCAGAGGAAGATGAGCCAGTAGTTCTGCGTAAAGGCCAGGAGCGTCAGGCAGAGGCCGCAGAGAATCGGTCCCAACGGTGCGAACCAGGGCTTTGATACTTTATCGGAATAGTAGCCAAAGAGCGGCTGCGAGACCGACGACAGGAGCATATTGGCAAAAATGAGCGTCGCACCTTCCTGGTAGCTCAGGTGGCACGACGAAATGAAATAGGGCAGCAGGGCCGGGATGGCCCCTTGGGCCCAGTCTACGGAAAAGTGGCCCGTAGCGAATAAATAAACATAGGGACTTAGCTTTTTCATAAAACTCCTCCTTCAGAAAATCTACAACTATTATTATAGCATAGGCTGTTTTCTCTTGCCTACAGGTGGTATAATAAAAATATGTATTTATTCATAAAAGGAGTTGTTATTATGGCCTCAAAAGAAATGTATGCCCTCGGTTCCCAGCCTTCTGTCATCCGCGACCTCTTCGCCTACGGTCAGGCACAGGCAGCCGTTGTCGGTAAAGAAAATGTCTTCGATTTCAGTATCGGCAATCCGACAGTGCCGGCGCCGGCCTGCGTCAAAGACGCCATCGAAGAAATCCTGGAAACGCGGGAATCTGCGGCTATCCACGGCTATACGTCCGCCGCCGGCGATCCGGCCGTACGTCAGGGCCTGGCCGATTTCATGAACAAGAATTATGATGCCCAGGTCAAAGCCGATAATTTCTATATGACCTGCGGTGCTGCCGCTTCGCTGACTATCAGCCTGAAAGCCCTCGTCGAAAGTACGGAAGACGAAGTCATCCTCATTGCGCCGTTCTTCCCGGAATATACGGTCTTCATCGAAAACGCCAAGGCCAAAGCCGTCGTCCTGCCGCCGGATACGGAACACTTCCAGATTTCCTTCGACGAACTGGAAAAGGCCATTACGCCGCACACGCGGGCAATCATCATCAATTCGCCGAACAACCCGTCGGGCGTCGTCTATTCGGCTGAAACCTATGAAAAGCTGGCAGCCCTTTTGACGAAGAAATCCGCCGAAATTGGCCATGCCATTTACATCATTTCGGACGAACCGTACCGGGACATCATCTATGACGGCCTGCCCATCCTCTATGTACCGAAATTCTACAAAGATACGATCATCTGCTATTCCTACAGCAAATCCCTGAGCCTGCCCGGCGAACGTATCGGTTACATCCTGGTCCCGGACTGCGCCGCCGATGCCAAGGAAATCTATACAGCCGTCTGCGGTGCCGGCCGCGCCATGGGCTTTGTCTGCGCGCCCCATCTCTTCCAGGACGTCGTCCTCAAATGCCTGGGCCAGACGAGCGACATGAACGTCTACGACGAAAACCGCAAGCTCCTCTACAACGGCCTGAAGAAATTAGGCTATGAATGTGTCTATCCGAGCGGCGCCTTCTACCTCTTCGTCAAGTCGCCCGAAGCCGATGCCAAGGCTTTCTCAGATAAAGCGAAGAAGCTTAACCTCCTCATCGTACCGGCCGACAGCTTCGGCTGCCCGGGCTACGTCCGCGTTTCCTACTGCGTCGATCCGGAAATGATTAAACGCTCTTTTGCGGCTTTTGAAAAGCTGATGGCAGAATATAAGTAAAAAATAGAAGAAATTGGTAAAATTTCCTTGACAGTTTTTATATCTGTGGTATACTAAACAAGTCGTTAGGAAATGGGCCTATAGCTCAGCTGGTTAGAGCGCACGCCTGATAAGCGTGAGGTCGGTAGTTCAAGTCTACCTAGGCCCACCAATTTTTTTACTTGACAATTTCCTATGATATGTTATACTAAGCAAGTCCCAAGACATGGGCCTATAGCTCAGCTGGTTAGAGCGCACGCCTGATAAGCGTGAGGTCGGTAGTTCAAGTCTACCTAGGCCCACCACACAGACCATCGTTTGGAGTATTCCGGAACGATGGTTTTTTTTTCAACAGAAGGAGGGGATACCGTGACGGAAAGTGAAAGGCAGCTCCAGGAGCTGGCCCTGTCGATCCAGGCTGCAAGGCAGGAGGCAGGCTGTCAGCGTGCGGTGATGCCGGCAGCGGCGGATACCATACCCAATCTCGGCGGCGAAGCCCGTTCCGGTGACTGCCTGGTCAGTATGCTGGCCAGCGGCAGCAAGGGCAATGCGGCTTACATCCGCTGCGGCAAAACGAATATCCTCATCGATGCCGGCATCAGCTGCCGCCGCATCGAACAGGGCCTGAAGCGCTATGACTGCAGCCTGTCGGATCTCGACGCCGTCTTTATCACGCATGAGCATTCGGACCATGTCAATGGTTTGACGACGCTCCTCAAACGGACGAAGATGCCCGTCTATACGACGGCTGAGACCTGGCAGGCCATCGGTAAGAAAGTGGACGGCTTCCAGAATCGCTTCGTCCGCCTCACGCGGCGCGTGGGCCTCAAGGAAATCCAGGTCGTGCCCTTTGCCATTTCCCACGATGCAGCCCGGCCCGTCGGCTATATGGTCTGCCACGGCGACGAGAAGATCACCCTGGCCACGGACCTGGGCTGTGTCAGTCCCGATGTGGCGGCTGCGGCTGCCTATGCGGACATCCTTATTTTAGAAGCCAATCATGATGAAGAAATGGTCCGCAGCGGGCCTTATCCATATCCGCTGCAGCAGCGCATCCTCAGCCGCTGGGGCCATCTCTCCAACAAGACGGCAGCAGCTTTTCTGGCCGGACTGCCGACGAAAGGCGTCATGCGGGTCCTCCTGGCCCATCGTAGCGAAAAGAACAACACGCCGTCCCTGGCGCTCCATACGATGCGCACCGTCCTCTCTCAGGCAGGACGGGTCATCGGCCAGGATATTTTATTACGGCTGGCCTGCCAGAAAGGCAGTGTCCGCTTCCAGGAAGGAAGTCATGAATTATGATGCAGCGCAAACATATCATCACGGCGGCAGCGGCCGTCGTCCTCATTGCCGTCGGCGTCTTCGGCGGCTTTAAGATCCACGATGCCTTTTTCACGCCCAGCGGCACGTACAACGGCACGGTCAACCAGCTCCAGGAACCGTCGAAGTCCGATTCCATCTCCGATGCCCGCAATACGGCGGTCGTCCAGGCGGCGAAGAAAGTCAGCCCGGCCGTCGTCGGCATTACGACGAAAGTCTATAACCGCGACGTCTTCAACCGCAAGGTCCTCGTCGGCGAAGGCGTCGGTTCCGGCGTCATCTTCGATAAAGCCGGCTATATCGTCACTAACAACCACGTCGTCGGCACGGCGAAGACGGTCATCGTTTCCCTTTCTGACGGCCAGAGCACGGAAGGGACCGTCGTCGGCCGCGATGAAAAGACGGACCTGGCGGTCGTCAAGATCAAGATGGACAACCTGCCTGTCGCTGAATTCGGCGACAGCGATTCCCTCCAGGTCGGCGAACCGGCCATTGCTATCGGCAACCCCTTAGGTCTTGAGTTCCAGGGGACCGTCACGGTCGGCGTCATCAGCTCCCTGAACCGCACTATCGGCGCGGAAGGGCAGAGCATGAAGCTCATCCAGACTGATGCGGCCATCAACCCGGGCAATTCCGGCGGCGCCCTCGTCGATGCTGACGGCAAGGTCATCGGCATCAACAGCGCCAAGATTTCCAAAGAAGGCGTCGAAGGCCTGGGCTTCGCCATTCCGATTAACGCGGCCCGTCCGATTCTGGAAGACCTCATCAAGAACGGCAAAGTCGTCCGTCCGTACCTCGGCTTGTACGGCCTGGACCAGCAGATGGCAGCCCGCTTCGGCATGAAGCTGAACGTCGAAGGAATTTACGTCTATAAAGTCGCTGCCGGCGGTCCTCTCGATCAGGCAGGCCTGCGCCATGGCGACGTCATCCTCAAGCTCGACGGCACGGATGTCAAGGACTTCAGCGCCCTCCAGAGCGTCATGGACAAACACAATGTCGGCGATTCGGTCAGCGTCGACTATACGCGCAACGGCTCGGAAAAAGAAGTCACCGTCGTCCTTCAGGAAAGCCCGCAGAACGATTCCAGCGACGACCAGGAACAGGGCAACTGATGAAGTACCATCTGATTACCATCGGTAAGATTAAGGAAAAATACCTGACTGCCGGCATCGATGAATTCCTCAAGCGCCTGCGCCCGTACGGCCAGGTGGAAGTGACGGTCCTGCCGGAAGAAAAGATGCCGGAAAATCCGTCGGCCGCCCAGAAAACCCAGGTCCTCGACAGAGAAGGGGAGAAGATGCTGCGCCACGTCCGTCCGGGCTCGCACCTCTTCGCCCTCGACGTCCAGGGGAAACTCGTTTCTTCGGAAGATTTGGCGGCGTCTTTCGCCAAAATCGCCCTTTACGGCTGCAGTGAGATTTCCTTCATCATCGGCGGCCCCTTCGGCCTGAGCGACATCGTCCGCCGCAAAGCCGACACGTGCATCTCCTTCGGCCGCATCACCCTGACCCACCAGATGATCCGCCTCATCTTACTGGAACAAATCTACAGAGCCATCAAAATAGACCGACACGAACCGTATCATTTGTGAAAAAAGGGAGTACGCATGAGATTTCCCATCATCATGCGTACTCCTTTTTTTGCGTCGTTCATCGTTCATCGTAGGTCGTTCATCGCAGAAGGCACCTGACGGTGCCGCTGTCCGGACGTAGGGGCCGCCATAATCGGCGGCCCGCGCGAATCCTGTGCATAGCCCAAGCCGTAAATATGATGAACTTCGACCCACGCCAAACGACACACGAAAAAAAAGCTATCGCCGCAGCGATAGCTTTTTCAATTTGGTGGACCATCAGGGGATCGAACCCTGGACACCCTGATTAAGAGTCAGGTGCTCTGCCAGCTGAGCTAATGGTCCATGTTTCGTTGTTTTCTGTGCTCTTTGTTTTCTCTGTTTCCTGAGCACATGTAATATAATACACGAAAGAAGAGAAAAATGCAAGTCTTTTTTTAAAAAAATTTACAGAATCTTGAATTTACCCCGATTCTTGATTTTGCCGACGAGGCGAATGTATAATAAAAATGATATGATTTTTATAGATTGAAAGTGAGCGATGCAGATGATTACTTATAACGGCAACGGCGGCATGAATACCCTGGCTGTCGGCATCAATCAGCGCATGTCGACGCTGCGGCAGCTGCCGGAAGAGGACGTCAGGCTGATCAAAGCTTATGCCGAAGAGCATCCGGAAATCCTGGACTACAAGTCCCTCTACGTCTTCCACTGCCTCTCGGAAGGCATGGCCAAGACGTATTTCCTCATCGGCCTGGAAGGCAAGCCCATCCGCTATTCGACATATGAAGACTTTCGCCTGGCCCGGCGCCTGATGGCGGCGGCTATGCAGGAAGGCGTGAGCGAACTGGCCGTCATGGCCGATACCCTGGAAATGGACCTGGGTTCCCTCATCGACGGCCTTTTATACCGCAATTATGAATTCCTGCCCTATAAAAAGAGAGCCAGGAGCCGGACCGTGGCCAGCATTAATATCCTGACCCACAGCCTGCGGCCGAAGGAATTCAATTCCATGTGCTACATGTATACGTCCGTCTATGAAGGCGTCTATGCAGCCCGCGATTTGGTCAACATGCCCTCGAACGACCTGACGCCGCGCAAGTTCACGGACATGGTTTCAGAAATGCTCAAAGGCGACAACATCATCATCGAATCCCTCAATAAATGGGCCCTGGAAAAACGGCGCATGGGCGGTATCGTCGCCGTCGGCAAGGGCAGCATGAATCCGCCTCAGCTCCTTTCCATCGCCTATCAGGGCGACCCGAAGAGCCGCGACGTCCTGGGCATCGTCGGCAAAGGCGTCACCTATGACAGCGGCGGCCTTTCCTTGAAGAGTCATGCCAACCTGGAATTCATGAAGGACGATATGGCCGGTGCCGCCGCAGTCGTCGGCGTCATCCGCGCCCTGATGCTGCTCAAGTATCCCGTCAATGTCCTGGCCGTCGTGCCCCTTGTAGAAAACATCCCGTCGGGCATGGCCTATCACGTCGACGATATTCTGACCATGTACAACGGCAAGACCGTCGAAGTGAAGAATACCGATGCCGAAGGGCGCCTCATTTTAGCTGACGCTTTAAGCTATGCCCAGGAAAAAGGGGCGACGCGCCTCATCGATTTAGCGACCCTGACCGGCGCCTGCGTGACGGCCTTAGGGACCGTGCGCAGCGGTATGATCGGCAACGACCAGGAATGGATGAACCGCTTCTTCAAAGCGGCGACGGAAGTCCACGAAAAGATCTGGCAGCTGCCAGCCGATGAAGAATATGAAAAACAGCTCGAAAGCGACATTGCCGACCTGAAGAACGTCGGCGGACCCGAAGCCGGAGCCATTACAGCCGGCCTTTTCCTGAAACAGTTTGTTCACGACGGTACGCCATGGATCCACCTGGACATCGCCGGCCCGGCTTTCAATGAAAAGCCCGATGAAACAGGCTTCAGAGGGGCGACGGGTGTCGGCATCAAGTCGATTTTACATGTACTGCAGGGAGGGGTTTGATGAACGTCGATTTACACATGCATACGACGTGCTCTGACGGCGTCTATACGCCGGAAGCACTGACGCAGATGGCCG
>UMEZ01035692.1_pt1 | contig 29156 bp, 30 predicted proteins | sample 1964841 | NCBI WGS metagenome assembly UMEZ01 (sample SAMEA4836029, study PRJEB28245) | human gut metagenome | biome: gut microbiome; material: fecal sample | place: Denmark | collected 2008 | reverse complement strand
CGGCAAAAAAGCCCCGCAAGCCATAAGAACCGCGCCTCCCGCCAGCCAGGCCAGGCACCAGGCGGAACGTATCCGCAGCACGGAATTCCCCTGTACCGCGCTTTCCCCTGCCTCCACGGCATTGCCCCATTCCTCACCGGCGCTCAACGCCGCATGCAACCCCAGCTGTTCATCCAGAAAGGCCGCCGTATCACGCCTGCTGAAAAAACGGCCCCGGAGCCGCAGCCACCCCCACACCGCCAAAAATAAACCTGCGGCGGCAAGGGCGCCTCCCGCCAGCCAGCCCCAGTCAGCCCCCATCCTGCGTCCGCCGTACCAGACCATACCAGCTACCGCCCCGGCGGCAAAAAAAGGCATGCTAAGGCACTCCACCGCCAGCACGGCATTCAGCAGCCACTGCATGCGGGAAATTCTCCTCCGCCATTCCTGTCCCACGATTAAGGGCATAACCATATCATGGCTCAACAGGTTCCTCCCGGAAAGACAAAAATGCTTTTCCGCAAACGAATGGGGGAACGGCCCTTTCCGCAGTTTCCCGGCATTGCCGGACGGAGGGAAATTTCAGCACAGGCGGGCGATATCCGCCATCAATTCCCGTACGTCTTCCTCTCGGGTGGCCCAGCTCGTGCAGAAGCGCACCGTGCTGTGGGTTTCATCCTCCCGGCGCAAATAGGCAAAACCGTATTTCCTCCCCAGCTCCTCCAGAACGGAATCGGGCATCGTGACAAACTGTTGGTTCGTTCCGCTGGAAAAGGGAAGCGCCAGCCCTCTGGAACGGCAAAAATCCCGCAGCATCACAGCCAGGCGGTCCGCATGGGCGCCCAGCCGGAAATAAAGGCCGTCGCGGAACAGCTCCAGGAACTGAATGCCCAGAAGCCGCCCTTTCGCAAGACGGCCGCCCTTCTGCTTGGCGATGTAACGGAAATCCTCCTTCAGGGCCTCATGCCGCAGAACCAGGGCTTCACCAAACAGAGCGCCTACCTTCGTGCCGCCGATGTAAAAAGCATCGCAAAGGGAGGCAATCGCCGGCAAATCCAGGTCATTGTCCTCATCGCACAAGCCGTAGCCGAGGCGTGCTCCGTCCATATACAAATACAGCCCCCGCCGGCGGCAGACTCCGGAAATTTCCTGAAGTTCCTTTCTGGAATAAATGGTGCCCAATTCGGTCGGCTGGGAAATATAAACCATCCGGGGCTGAGGCATATGCTCACGGGTCTCGTCATCCCAGTGGGCGTGCCACGCCTCCTCAATTTGCCGGGCCGTCAGCTTCCCGTCCGGGGAAGGAATAGCGGAAACCTTGTGTCCGCAAGCCTCAACGGCTCCCGACTCGTGCACATTGATATGGCCTGTGTCCGCGCACAGCACGCATTGATGGGGACGCAGCGCCGCCGCAATTACCGTGAAATTGGTCTGGGTCCCGCCGATAAGGAAATGGATATCCAGATCCGTTCTGCCGCACAAGCCGGCAATCAGCTTCCGGGCCTGGTCGCAATAGGGGTCCTCCCCGTAACCGGCAGTCTGCTCCATATTCGTTTCCGCCATTCTGCGGAGAATATCCGCATGGGCGCCTTCACTGTAATCACAGTTGAAAAGAATCATTGCCTTGCTGAAAAACGCGGGGACCATATCCCCCGGAACCTTTGATGTAAAGGAATATGAGAAATACACCGGAACCGGAACAGCGCTGCTGGAAACTCCAGACAAAACGGAAGGCCGCATGCAGTTTGAGAAAATGAATGCCATGTACCTTAAAAAGGCAATAATAACCGGCTTCCCCGCCCATACACGGAAATTGTCGTTTCCCGCAGCCTAAGAAAAAGCCATAGTGTCTTCATGCAAGACGCATCAGAACTTGGAGAACAGAAAGACATGTGCCTTTCCATTTCGGAAGTCTCGGAATTAACAGGCATCACGCCGTCCAATCTGCGTTTTTTTGAAGAAGAAGGAATCCTGGACATCCCGAGAAACGGGGCGAGATGCCGTATCTTCCACCGCAAGGAAATGGAAGAACTTCTGGGGCTGGTTTGCCTTAAGCATTCTGGATTGGAACTCAAGGAGATCAAACGCTTTTTTCACCTGGTTCGCCAAGGTAATTCGACATTGCGCGAACGTTACCGCATGTTGAAGGAAGGGCATCAGGCCATGAAAACGCGCATTCGGGAACTGAAAAAATGCCTGAAATACTCCAAAATCAAAATGGAGTATATCGGCCAGTGCTGCGAGGCATATGACAAAGGCGAACCTCTGCCACAGGTGAACCCGGAATGGATGGATTCCTTCCTGAAACAAAAAATTTGAAGAAGGTGCTGACGCCTGGGCCTGCTGCCGGGAGGGGCAAATAGAGGCTACTCGCTTCACGCAACAACACATCCCCTTCTTCCGGCAGAATGCTTTCAGAAGGAAATGTTTTTCAGACAATCCGTAAAAACGGAATCAACAAGGAATTCCGGATAGTATGGAACGCCTGACGAACGTTCTGCGGAGGCCGCCGTTGCGATTGCCGTTGTCCCGGCAAACAAATCGGGTCAATGCCCTACTTGCCTTTGCTGTTCCGCGTTGTAGCGTGCTCCGGTCACGGGTGTGGCGGCTACGGCGTTCTCCAGTTCCGCCCACTCCTGCGGAGAGCAGGTAAAATCAAGCGTGTGCAGGTTTTCTTCCAGATGGGACAGTTTAGTGGTGCCGGGAATGGGTACGATATAAGGAGCTTTTTGCAGCAGCCATCCCAGGGCAACCTGGGAGGAAGTCATGCCGCGCGTCCTCCCAAACTGTTGCAGAATATTGACAATACGCATATTGGCTCTCATGGCCTCCGGCGTGAAACGCGGCAGGGTCTGGCGGTTGTCGTTGTTCGGGTCAAATTGCGTGTATTCATTGATGCAGCCCCCCAGGAATCCCCTGTTGAGCGGGCTGTAGGGGACAAAGCCTATACCCAGTTCACGGCAGACATCCAGAACGCCATTGTTTTCAATATCCCGGTGCATGAGATGGTATTCACTCTGAATGGCTGTCAGGGGATGGACGGCGTGGGCCTTGCGAATTGTACCGGGAGTGACTTCGCACATGCCCCAGCGCCGCACCTTGCCTTCCTTGACCAGTTCGGAGATGGTTCCCGCTACATCTTCAACGGGAACCCTGGGATCAAAGCGGTGCTGGTAGAATAATTCAATAGCGTCCACCTTCAAACGGCGCAGCGACTCGTCGCAGTAGCGCCGGATGGTTTCCGGGCGGCTGTCCTGGCGGCCCGTCCCCTTTCCGTTAATAACTTCGTGCCCGAACTTGGTAGTGACGCTGATCTTCCCCCTGAAGGGGGAAAGAGCTTCCCCAGCCAGAAGTTCATTGCTCAGGGGGCCGTAGATGATGGCCGTATCAAAAAGAGTAACTCCGCGCTCCACGGCCTCATGAAGAAGCCGGATGCACTGCTCACGCGAGGGAGACTGGCTGCGGTTGTAGGTCATTCCCATGACTCCGAAGCCAAGGGGAGAAGCTTCCAAGGCACAGGAGCCCTTGCCAAGCGTCCGGTTCCGGGAGGCGGCAAAGCCGCCGTTTTCCGGAGAATCGGCACCCCCGCCCTCTGCCCGGGCAATGGCCGGAGAAATCAGCGCAGACGTACCGAACAAGGCGGACATTTTGAGAAAGCGGCGGCGGCCGTCAGAATAGTGTTTATACATGCTCATTAAACGTTGATGGTTGAAATTTTGATATATAATCCGAGCATATGGGTTCCACCAACTGGAAGTCAACAAGGGAATACAGCAATTTATCTCAGGAAGCGCCTTGGAACAAAAAGCTGGCTCGGAAAACAAAGATGCATCAGGAACGCATCTGACACTCCGCCTGCAACGGAGGCAAATACCCGCCTTCTTCTGCAACAGCGCCGCTCGGAACGGGACGCTTTCCTTTCCCCCTCACACAACAAATTGCTGAGTGCCGGTAAGCGGACAATTTACAAACCTTGCTTGGTGCGTTCAAAAATAATGGAATCTTCACTCTTCCCGACGGAGGATTCATCATCCGTCCCGGCTTTCTCCAACTCCTCCCGGAACACCCGGAGCATCGGTCCGTGGTAAAAGCCCAGCTCCCGGCTGATTTTTTTCCGCAGATCCTCTCCTTCATAACTCCGGCCGTCATGCCGTAACAGTTTCAAACGTTGAAGCTGGAGGCGGATCAGGCTTTCTTTCACGGCATCGGAAATCTCGGGATTGTAAAAAAGAACTTCCAGGATGCCCTGCAGGCGGTCGCTTTCCCTTCGAGCCCAGGCATCTTTTCCTTCGCGTCGCAGGGCCCCAATATACCGTGCATGCAGCCGGACCATGCCGGAAATAACCTGCGGATCATTCGGCCAACGCCCGAGAAGCCTTTCGGAAAGATTCACCGTATCGGCAAGTTCCCTCTGGTTATGTTCCCGAAAATTCCTGGCATACCGGAGTTTCTTCAGCATCAGCTCTACCAGCGCCAGGCCGTATTCCGGCCGTTCCGGATGGGCGTCGGCAAGCTGGAGGAGCAGCACGGCTGCATTCGGTTCAATGCCGGGAATGCGCCTCTCCCGGAAAAGGCGGGGATTTCCGGCCAAAAGCTGTGCGTATTGAAAACGGTATTCAGGATGGTCAGGATCATCCTCCAACAATGTTTCCAACATTCCGAACGCCCGGGAACGCTCAACACTCTCCGGAGAACCGGACAAAGCCAGCAACGCGCGGACCGTTTCAAACCGATCCTCCGCCCGCTCCGACATCGCAAAGCGGTCGGCCACCTGCCGGAAAAGTTCCGTTGCCTCTTTATCTTTACCCTGTTTTTTCAAAGCCGTCGCCAACTGGTTGACGGGAAAAGCGTCTTTCCTGAATTTCATCATGTTGCGGAACGCTTCTTCCGCAAGAGCGTAACTCCCGGTGCGCAGTGCGCATTCCCCGATGACGGCATTGGCCTCGCAAACCTTTGACTCCGGCAGATTTTTTCCTCTGGAGATCATCCTGTAATAGGGCAGCAAAGCTGAAAGCAGCTGCGTATTTTTCTGTGAAGGGGGCTGCTCCGCAATACGGGTGAACACTTGTGACAAAGCCGCATCGGCAACTGCGGCATTGTTTTCCGCCAGTTTCAGCGCAGACGCCGTCTGCAGATAACCGGAGCCCAACGCGACAACGAAAGCGGCTGCGCACAGGGCCGCAGCCAAAGACAATACGGCAACAGCCGGTTTACGTTTCATCCACAGCTGCAACCGCCTGGCCGGAGACGGGGAGGAGGCCCCGACCGGTTCATGATTCAAAAAATGCAGCAAATCTTCAGAAAGTTCGTCCATGCTTCGATAGCGCGACTCCGGGCGGAAACTGACGCACTTGTTAATAATCGCGGCCAAGTCGGGCTCGATGCACTTCAACGGCGGAACCGGTTCCCTGCAAATCCGTTCCATCAATTCTTCAGGAGCTAGCCCCGGAAACGGCGGGGATTTTGCAACAAGCTCATAAAGCGTCACCCCAAACGCATACTGATCGCTGGAAAAGGTATTGACTCCATGCACCAGCCGCTCCGGGGACATATACCGCAGCGTTCCGCTCTGAGCTCCTTCCTTCTCAATAACTTCATTTCTCCCCTGAAGCAGAAAAGCAAGTCCAAAATCGCTGACGTGTATTTCCCCCGCTTCATCCAGCAACAGGTTCGCCGGTTTGATATCGCGGTGCAGAATGCCGCAGCGGTGGGCGTACGCAATCGCCCTGGCGGCCTGGAGGCCAATACGGGCTATCTCATACGGATTACTGAATTCACATCCGTCCAGACTCTTGCCTTCTATCAACTCCATCGCATAATAACAACATCCCGGACGGCACGCGGCACTGAAAATTCTGACAATATTGGGATGATGAAGCCTGGCAATCACATGCGCCTCATGCTCAAACTGGATGCGTTGGGCGGCATCCTGCAGCAGCAACGGAGACAACAGCTTGACGGCCACTTTCCGGTTGAGGGACAATTGCAGCGCTTCAAATACCACCCCCATACCGCCGCTGCCTAGTCTCCGAATCAGCCGGTAATCGTCCCCCTCCAAATCGGGAAAATCGTGAACCGGAGGCATAAATCCCTGTTTTTTTTCAACGCTCCAATCTTCCATCTCCATCACAAGCGGAAGAAGAGCCAGCAACTCGGCAGCAAACTCCGGATGCGCCCCGGCAAAATCCTGAATATCGGGAACATTGCCGGAACGGCACTGATCCAGGAATTGTTCAACCAGATCTTCCAGAGAAATCTTCCCCTTCATGGCTGAAACTCGGTTAACTCCATCAGCTGCTTCCGAAGCCGCTGCAGCGCCCGCACATAGCGGATGCTTGCGGCTTTCGGCCCAATATGCAGGACTTCGGCACAATCCGCATTGGACATGTCGTCAAAATGGCGGAGTTCAAGAATCTGCCGATCGTTTTCGGGCAGCGCCTCGACCGCTTTCCGGAGCAATGTATAACGATCCGCCCTGACGGCACGGGTAAGAGGCCCGGTCACGGTATCTGCAAACCGGTTCCAATCCAACCAGGCAGCGGACCCCACGCCGTCATCCGTCACATTCACTTCCCTGCAGGCGTCTCTCTTGAGGCATTGCAGATGCTTCCTTTCCATAGCCGTAAGGGTCTGGAACAGAATCGTCCGCAGTTTGAAATAGACAGGAATCTCCGGATTGTTTTCAAAAAAAGCCATTTTCCCGCAGGCTGCTAGCAGAGCCTCCTGAACCACATCTTCCGCCGAAACGCGCCGGGCAAGAACCGGATTCAAATTCCTCCGGGCCAGGGCAAGAAGCCTTCCCCGGTATTCAAGGAAATGGCTTCCCCAGGCATCCGGACATGTTGTTTCTGCTTGCGTCATTGTACCGTGTCTTTTTTATCCTTTCTCATTTTCCGAGCAGATAGACATATCCCGCCGCACTCCTTCCTATCCGTCCGATTCCGGGATACGGCAGGTGCATTCCGGCGACCGGCTTCGAGGAAGAAGCCGCAAACTCATAAAAGCGCCGCCGGGCCTGAACCGCTCCGGACGGATTCATATCGTAAATCGTGCAAACCTCCGGACGCGGAATCTGGAACGCGGCAGCATGAAGCAAATCTCCGACAATCAGCAGGGAATCAGTCTCAAAAACGGTATGCCCGGGTGTATGCCCGGAAGCGTCAAGAGCCTTGATGCCGGGCAGAACTTCTTCTCCAAACCGGAATGTTCTCACCCGGCTGCCGTAAGCATGCAACACCTTCCGGACCTGTTTTCCCTGTAGTCCGGCCGTACCATTTTGCCAAAATTCCCATTCCGGCATGGAAACATAGACGAGGGCTCTGGAAAAAACGGCTTCGCCATGTTTCCCAAGCAATCCCCCGATGTGGTCGCCGTGCATATGGGTGAGCAAAATGAAATCGACGCTCTCCGGAAAAACGCCGCTCTGTTCAAGTTTACGGAGCATCCCGCCCCGTTTTCCTCCGTTCCCTGCGTCCACCAGAATGATTTTTCCGTCGCCGCGTTTCAACAGGAAAACATTCACGGAAGAAGGAACCCTCCCGCCTCCGGTTAAGCGGAGGAACTCCTCTTCCGGCATACCCGGGAATAATTCGAACCGCATCGCTGAAAGAGCATCCTGAACAGCAATCACCTCAAAATTTCCAAATTGGAATGAACGATTTTCCGACTCAGCGCGATCACGATGCCGGAAATCATGGCGGCTCCGCACAACAACCATTTTACCATAAAACGCCTTTCTTCTCAATATGTTGACTTTTTAAGACATGATGGGCAATGTATCAAAGCTGTACGGAAGTCAGATATGTTTCCGCACTACAGGTGATAAAACGTCCTTATTGATGGGAAAACGCTGCCGGGCTGCAGGCCCGGCAGCAGATAAGATGACGGCGACTATTTTTTACCGCCGTTTATCCTGCCTTTTTTCAGACCGTGTTTCAAACCTTTCTTGAGGCCGTGTTTCAGGCCGTACTTCAACGCCTTCGGTTTCTTTTTCAGTATTTGAACAGAAAAGGAGGCTGTTGTTGATTCCGCCGCGTTGGCAGTAATCGCACCGGGAGCCAGACCGAATATTCCAATAATTGCAGGAATGATGAGCTTGTTCATGATAATCAATGAGGGTTGATATTTTTTCTGAAACGGTATCGTTTCACTTTTCAAGAATACAGTTCCTTAGGGAAATCTACCAATTCGTCCGGAATTTCCATCAGGTCTGCCAGCCAGATTCTATTGCCTGTAAGAAACTGAAACGCATGGAATCCCCCCTCAACCTTCGCGGACGACCCGGAAACCGACATCACTGAAAGCGAAAGAAGATTCCCTTCCTTCTCCTTTCCGCTCAGTCCTGCAGCTCGTCCGCGGCGAACGCCAGGAACCGCCCTTCACCGCCATGACCGTTTTACCGTGTGCCACGGCCTTGGAAACTTCAACTGGAGAAGAAGTCCATTCCCAGCAATTGCCCCACATATCAATCGCTCCGCAGGCGCCGGATGTCGCGGCATGGGCGTCCACGGGAGATGTCCCGTTTCTCTCGCCGCAATTAAAATCCGCATCCTTGGGCATATGCCCGGCGGCAAACTCCCACTCCTCTTCAGTCGGCAGGCGGTAAACGGCTTTCCCATCCTGGAGCGACAACCATTGGCAATAGGCAGAAGCGTCGTCATAGGAAACATTCACCACGGGATGCCTCCCTTTGCCGGCAGGCATGGCGCCATCATCCCAATCCTTAGGAGCCTTCCTTCCCGTTGCCTTCAGGAATTGGGCATAATCCTCATTGGTAACCGGAGTATATGCAATTGATACATTCCAGGAAGCTCCGAGCACCGGCAAATACCCGCCATCTGCATAGCGGGCACCTGGTCTGAATCGCGGATCACTGAAACGCCGCATGCTTTGGTCGATGCGCGCTTCCCTGTTTTGAACCATTTCATCCACGATCTCCTGCATTTCCTGTATCTTGGACGCATGCCGGGCCGTTCGTTTCAATTCTTCAAGCTTCGCCTTTTTTCGGTCAAGGACCTTGTCGTAATTAATCCCGACCTGTTTCCTCAAAGCCGACCGATTAGCCTCGGACGGGTTCCGGCGATAGGAAGCAATCAACCGTTTCGTTTCTTCATTCAACTGCGGCCTCTCTTTTTCGATAGTAGTGCTGAATCGGTGCAGTTTGGCCCCCTCGGTGCGGGCTGCGAATCCCGCACTGACCGTTGCGGCCGCACATACGGCTATAATGACTTTTTGCAAATTGATGCTCATAACTGTTCCTTCTGTTTATGATAACCGCCGCTCCTCTATGGAAGACGGAACGTTATCGTTTCACTTTTAAGAATGCTGCTCCTCCGGGAATTCTACATTCTTTTTCAACAAAGGTGCTGCCGGAGATGCGGCGGACCGGAACATTGGACTGTTTTTCAGACAACCAGACGGAAAAAAATAAAAGGGGCCGCCCCGCCCGGGAATGGTAACGGAAAACGCCCCCGGGGAGGCTATAATGGAAACTGCCGGCAACAATCCGTTCCGCTCAGGGAAGACAAGCATGATAATCTCATCGCCTGCTTCCTGTGAAAAGAACCGGCTCCGGCCTTATTTTCAAATTTACCTCTGTTTTTTATGCAATGATGATTAAATCTATCTTCATCTCCGACAAGACACGCAGAAATTGTTTATATCCCAGTATCTTGAACATGGCTCCGGGCATTTTGAATGCGGGATGCCCCATGCAAATAGCCGTAATATGATATTCCCTGCACGTTGCGATGATCGCCTGGGGTATGTCTTCCGCACTCACCTGCTTCACCGTCCCTCCCAGTTCGGCCACCAGCTTGAAATGATTAAGCAAATGGCGCTGGGATGCCAGATTGATGCGGTCGGGGGACTCCCTTGGCGTCTGGACGTAAAGGGCGATAAACGACGTACTGTAACGCGAGGAAATCCGGTATGCTTTTCGGATGATGCGCCGGGGCGTCTGTTCATTGCTGCTGATGCAGGCCAGAATCTTTTCCCTTCTGGCGGAAGAAACTGCCGGGAATACTTCCGTTTCCACTTTTTTCTCCACTCGGAAAGCAACTTCCTTCAATGCCAGTTCACGCAGCTGAAGAATATTTTCCGTTCTGAAAAAATTATCCAGGGCAATCTGGATTTTTTCAGGCCGGTAAATCTTGCCGGCCTTGAGGCGGCCGATCAATTCCTCGGACGTCAGGTCGATATTCACCACTTCGTCCGCCTCCTGCAAAATCCTGTCGGGAACCCGTTCCTTCATCTCAATCCCCGTAATCTCCTTCACTTCGCCGCTCAGGCTTTCGATATGCTGGATATTAATCGCGGAAATCACATTAATATTGGCGTCAAGCAGCTCCATCACGTCTTCCCATCTCTTGCGATGGCGGCTCCCTTCCACATTGGTATGAGCCAGTTCGTCAACAATAACCAACTCGGGCCGGGCTTGAAGAATCGCGTCCAGGTCCATTTCTTCAATCTCCCTGCCTTTGTAAAAAACCACTTTACGCGGGATGACGGGCACCCCCCGGAGCATGGCTTCAGTCCCGGGCCGCCCGTGGGTTTCAACGTAACCGATTCTGACATCAATGCCGTTATTCAGCAATTCATGGGCTTCCTGCAGCATGCGGTACGTCTTGCCTACTCCGGCCATCATACCAATGTAAATCTTGAACTTTCCCCTTCGAGAACGCCGTATCAGGTCAAGAAAGTGCTCTGCTCCGTTACTTCCGTCAATCATATTAAATTCACCCGGCTCCTGCGGTTAAAAACATCTTGTTGATTTTACAGAATCTTTTGAAAATGAAAATCAATTGCGGGCGTTACCATGACATGAAGCCCGCAATTGATTTCATTTTTTCAAGGCGGCAATTTATCACCAAATCCGGAATCGCCATTGCCGCCCTAAACAATCAGGAAATTAATGCTTCCCTGAAGGATCAGCCTTCTCAAGAGCAATATTCAACTTAAGCACATTGACCTTCTCCGTGCCAAACATGCCCAGCAGCGGTTTTTCCACGGCCTGATCGACAAGAGACCTCACCGCCCCCTCCTCCATGCCGCGGGCCTTGGCAACGCGCTTCACCTGCACATAGGCGCTCTCCGGAGTGATATGCGGATCCAGGCCGGAAGCGCTGGCCGTAACCATTTCGGAAGGGACATCCTTCCGTTCCAAATAAGGATGTTTCTTCAAGAACGAATCTATCCGAATATTCACGTCGGCCAGGTATTCTTCGTTGGTCGGCCCCTTATTGCTGCCGGATGAACTGGACGCGTCATAACCGTCGCCCGCATGGGACGGACGGCCCCAGAAATAAATATCCTTCGTGAATTGTTGCCCGACATTGGCGGCGCCTACCACGCGCCCGTTCAAAACCAGGGTTTCCGCATTTCCTCCGCCAGGGCCGGCAATCAATCCGAATATCCACAGCACCAGGATGTAGCATATGGAGAAAAAGACGCAAAAGACAAGTGTAAGACGCAATGATTTCACTAAATTTCTCATAACAATATATTTATTTCAGTTAAAAAAACAGGCCGACAGCCATATCAATCAGTTTGATTCCGATGAAGGGAGCAATCAGACCGCCCACTCCGTAAATCAGGATGTTGCGAAGCAGCAGAGCGCTGGCTCCAATGGGCTTGTACGCCACGCCCCTCAAGGCCAGAGGAATCAGGATGGGGATAATGATTGCATTGAAAATAATCGCAGACAGGATGGCACTTTCCGGACTATGCAGATGCATGATATTCAGCGCAGCAAGTTCTGGAATCGCAATCATGAACAGCGCAGGCACAATCGCGAAGTACTTGGCGACGTCATTGGCAATGGAAAACGTCGTCAACGTGCCGCGCGTCATCAGCAGCTGCTTGCCTATTTCTACAACCTCAATCAATTTGGTGGGGTCATTATCAAGGTCAACCATATTGCCGGCCTCCTTGGCGGCCTGGGTTCCGCTGTTCATGGCTACGCCGACATCGGCCTGCGCCAGAGCCGGAGCGTCATTCGTCCCGTCCCCCATCATGGCAACCAGTTTGCCGGAAGCCTGCTCCTTCCTGATATAACTCAACTTATCTTCGGGCTTGGCTTCCGCGATGAAATCATCAACGCCTGCTTTTTCAGCGATATACCTGGCCGTACTCGGATTATCCCCCGTCACCATTACCGTCTTTACTCCCATCTTGCGCAGGCGTTCGAAGCGCTCTTCTATGCCCGGCTTGATGATATCCTGCAACTCAATAACGCCGACAACCTTCCTGTTGATGCAGACGACAAGAGGGGTGCCGCCATTGCCCGCCACTCTTTCAATGATTTCCTCGGCTTCTTTGGGAAATGGATTTCCCGCTTCCTCGGCAATCTTGCGGATGGTGTCAAAAGCCCCTTTCCGGATTTCGGTTCCATCGCTCAGATTAATGCCCGAACACTTCGTCTCCGCCGTGAACTGAATCATGCGGGCCCCCTCCGTATGAAGGTTGCGCATATGGACGCCGTATTCATGTCCAAGCTCGATAATCGATTTCCCTTCCGGAGTATCGTCTGAAACGGAAGACATCAGACAGGCTTCAACAAAAGCCTGCTTGTCAAAACCCTGGACAGGGAAAAATCCCGTCGCTTTCCGATTGCCAATCGTAATCGTACCCGTTTTATCAAGCAGGAGGGTGCTGATGTCCCCGGCCGTCTCCACAGCCTTCCCTGACTTCGTAATAACATTGGCCCTCAAGGCACGATTCATTCCGGCAATGCCGATCGCAGAAAGCAATCCGCCGATAGTCGTAGGAATGAGACATACGAACAGGGAAATCAGGGCGGCAATGCTGATTTCCGTTCCGGAATAATCGGCTGCCGGCTTTAAGGTAATGCAGACGACAAGGAAAACCAGGGTAAAGACAGCCAACAAAATGGTTAACGCTATCTCGTTAGGGGTTTTCTGCCGGGAAGCGCCTTCAACCAGAGCAATCATCTTATCAAGGAAACTCTCTCCGGGACGCGCGGTGACAAGCACCTTGATACGGTCTGACAGAACTTTGGTGCCGCCCGTCACGGAACTCTTATCCCCGCCGGACTCACGGATAACCGGAGCGGATTCCCCCGTAATAGCGCTTTCGTCAATGGAAGCCAGCCCTTCGACAACCTCCCCGTCGGCGGGAATGATATCTCCCGCGACACATTCGAAATAATCCCCTTTTTTCAACTGGGAACTATTGATGACGGTAACCGTGCCATCGACAATCAACTTGGCCGGCGTTTCCTCACGCGTCCTGCGCAGGCTGTCGGCCTGCGCCTTTCCCCGGGCCTCCGCAATCGCTTCGGCAAAATTGGCGAACAGAAGGGTGAGGAACAAAATGACGAAAACGAGGAAATTATAAAGGAAATCCCCTTGTCCGTCGCTGAAGAGGGAATAAACGGTTACCAGAAGCATGATCATCGTGGCGATTTCCACGGTAAACATGATCGGGTTCCTCATCATCATTCCCGGATGAAGCTTGATCAATGACTGCTTCAAGCTTTCCCGTACCTGTTCCCTTTGGAACAGGGAAGTATTATTGGAATTTTTCATATCGTAGATTTCTTTTTCAATTCCAGAAACTGGAACGGAAATATGTAAATATGTTATTGGTGGTAAACGTATTCTACCCTAAATTTACAAACTCAGATGTTCGGCAACGGTGCTTAAGGCATGGACAGGGAAGAAGGACAAAGCCGCAACAATGAAAATCACGGCAAAAGTCATGGCGCTGAACGTTACGGAATCCGTCTTCAACGTTCCGGACGTCTCGGGAATATACTTCTTGCCCGCCAGAAGCCCGGCGATGGCAACCTGGCCGATGATCGGGATGAAACGGCTCAGAATGAGGACAATGCCGCATGAGTAATTCCAGAACCAGGTATTATCGGCCAGCCCTTCAAACCCGGAACCGTTATTGGCAGCGCTTGAAGTATACTCGTAAAGGAATTCACTCAATCCATGAAAGCCGGGATTATTGACCCACCCTCCTTCGCCTTCCACAAACGACGGCGCGTAAACAAACAGATAACAAGCCAGAGCCGTTCCGACGAGAATCACAAACGGGTGGAGCAACGCCACAATGGAAGCGATTTTCATTTCACGGGCTTCTACTTTCTTGCACAGGAATTCGGGGGTTCTTCCCACCATCAGACCGCTGATGAACACGGCTATAATCATGAAGGCGAAATAATTCATCCACCCTACCCCGACGCCGCCAAACCACGTATTAATCTGCATGTTCAACATCTGAATCATGCCTGAAAGAGGCATGGTGGAATCATGCATCCCGTTGACGGACCCATTTGACGTAACTGTCGTAACGACGCTCCACAAAGCTGTAGCCGCGGATCCGAGCCGGATTTCCTTACCTTCCATAGCCCCACTTTCCTGGACGATGCCCATCTCTTCTATGCGGGGATTGCCGTTCATCTCCTGATACACGTTAATGCAAACGCCAATTAAAAAGGCAAGCAACATCACGCCGTAAATACTGTATCCCAGTTTCTTGCGCTTGAGATAAAAACCAAAGGCCAAAACCATCGCCATCGGAATAATCAGGATGGACCAGCATTCGACCATGTTGGAAAGGTAAGTCGGATTTTCCAGCGGATGGGATGAATTAACGCCGAAATAACCGCCGCCATTCGTTCCCAGCTGTTTAATGGGCACAACAGCCGCGGCAGGCCCTTGGGAAATGGTTTGTTCCACTCCCTCAAGGGTTGTCACTTCCATCTTACCGTCAAACCCCATCGGCGTACCCTGAGTAATCAGGATGAATCCGACCACCAGAGAAAGAGGCAGCAAAATGCGGGTAGAACTCAACACGAGGTAATCCCAGAAGTTTCCAATCGTTTTAGTTGTCTTCTTACTGAGAGCGTTCATGATCCCTGCCATTGCGGCCATGCCGGTAGCTGCCGTAATAAATTGGAACAGCATAATCACGAACAACTGCGTAAAATAGGTCAAACCGCTTTCCCCGCTGTAATGCTGGAGGTTACAATTCACCATGAATGAAATGCATGTATTGAACGCCTGGTGGCACGTCTGTCCGACGTTGCCGTCCGGATTGAGGGGCAGGTACCCCTGGCTGACCAGAAGAACCATCCCCCATACGAACCAGAACAGATTTACGGTCAATAAAGCCCGCAGGAACTGCTTCCAGTTCATTTCTTCCTCCGGATTAATCCCGGACAGGCGGAACATCAGCCTTTCAACAGGCTTCATGAAATCAAGCCATGTTTTCTCCTTCTTGTAAACCTTGGCAATATATTTCCCCAGAGGATAGCTCAAAGCCACCATAAGAACGATTTGCGCAATAACACCTAGAATTTCTGTTTTCATCATCTTGCTGGTTAAAATTTTTCCGGTTTGATCAAGACATACATCAAATAACCGAACACAATTAAGCTAATCACAAATAATAATGTATACATAGACAGGCACAGTTTTAGATTTTTTCAAACCAGTCGACGCATTTGAAAAAGAGCCAAAAACAGAATATTCCGCTCAATAGACAAAAGATAAAACCCAACAATGATTCCATCATGATATTTTATGAAATTTAAATTCAAACCATTCCAACATATATGGAAACAAAAATATTATTCTATGTCGTTTTTCTTTTTTATCTGAAAAAATTTCACGGAAAAACCGCTATGGCAGATACGGAGTCCCGGAACGGACCGGCGATGTTTAATATAATGTAAAAACATTGCCCCAATATATCCGGAAATTCCATTCTGGGTAGTTAACTTCCTTCTTCTTCTTGTTAAGAAAAAATTAATTCTTCCGGCTGCGCTCCCGCTTTCCGTTCTTCCCGGAAGGCGGATAACGGCAAGTCTTTCTCAACCCGTTTACACAAAAACTGCACCCGGAACATACCGGATGCAGCTTGAATCCCATACAGAATTCCAAAAGACTTCCTCAACAAAATTTGCAGAACTCACTCTGCATGAATACCTATCTCTTTCCAATCCCCGTTGACAAATTTCCAACAGGAATGAGGCCGTTCCAAAGATATCAAACGAATTGATACCGATGAGAACTGTGATAGACCAGCCCCAGTTCGCCATCCATGTATTCGCTCGAGAAGCGGAACCCGTTTTCTTCCCCCATATTGCCTTCCGACGTGATCAGACCGCCATACGGCTGGTATTCGTACAGAATACGGCGACCATATACGCTTCCCCGAAGAGGGAGGTAACGTTTTTCATCGTCTCGTGCACGCAGTAGAGATGCTCTTTCTTCTGCATCCCGTTCGCTTCCCGGCGCGTCATGGACAGGATGCGCACAGCCGCCAGTTCCGAAGGGTCCCAGATGTAACTTGCGCACGAATCCGGCGTTTCCCCGGTCAAGTCGCACTCCGCCACCTACAGATAGTCCCGGTAGAGGTAGCGCGCGTGGAAGGCTCGCTGTCTCTCCGGGCATCACTTACTAGTCAATCAATTTTTTTAATCTCTGATTGTTATAATACGCAAAAATTAGTTAGTGATAACCGAAATTTCTTCAAGAATTACCGGATATGATATAATTATGAAAGTGATAGAAAGAATAAGAGCTAAAATATTCATCAAAATCTTATGTCTCTTTAATATAAGTGAAATACTCATAAAAAAACATAAAATGTTTAAAATTACCGATAAGATCAGTATCATTCGTGCTATCCAATCATACCATAAACTTGAATCTAAAGATATAGACAACAACAACGCGAAAATTATAAATGCCATAATCAGAAGATACCCTGATATTGTTAAAATTAATGGCTTCATTTTTATATTTTTTAATCAGACTATCATATTTTAATATTCATAATATCAATAAACAACCATTATCCATGATAAAAATCTTATCACTTGCATGATCTAATGATACTTCCTGTTTTAGATATTAACATTATTACTTGTTGTTTGTTTCCCAAATACTACCTTGATTGTAAATATAGTCAAGTTATAAAGGTTATAATAGTATTTGAGACCTATATACTTAAAATCATTTATCATATTTTCTTTCTAATAAATAGAAAGAGTGAAAGTAATTGCAAATTACTTTCACTCTTAGTATTCAGACTATCTAAATTCTATGCACTGATTTTAAAAATTCATATATTCAACTAACAAAAAATTCTTGCAGAGCCGCTACTGTATATCTTTTCGATTGACTATCGGGGGGCGTTCTTTAGGAACAAAATTTTTATAGTATGAAAAAATTAATTTATTGAAAGGAGTAGATAAATACTGACCTCCAGAATCTATCTTTAATCCATTTTTCTTTTTAGATAACATGATATAATGATAAAAACCCAATAATACTTTTTTTCTATATATATATATATCTTTAGCTAAATATTTAGAAACTCCCTGAGTTTCCGTTTTTCCAAGATACGAAAAACCTTCCTGGGCAAGCTGTTCATGATGATGTTCTAATGTATTTCCTCGATAATTTTCTGGCAAAGAATAAAAATTATTTAACTTTCCGACAAGAAAAAAAATACCAAATATAATTATCACAAATGAAACAATTGGAAAAACTATGATCTTTATCGTTATAATCGCAGATTCCTTATCTATATTTTTCTCTTTTATTTTTATTATTCTTTTCATTGCATTATAACAGAATTTTTTGAAATTAAATCTGAAAATTTAGAAAACTATTATTTAGAAACCATATAATCAGTTTTATCTTTGACGTCATATATAGCACTCCTAAAAATTTCCCCATACTCTCACAAATAGGGGGGAGTATCTTTATCTTTTAGCAAAATTTCCTCATTACAGCCACAATTAATTATTACTGCATATTGCATAAAGCTTCCTCGTTGAAAGATACCTTGTCGGATGTCTTCACTGGTAATAGAAATGTCAGTATGGGGACTCCATAAGTAGTAAATGCTTCACTTTCCGTCAAGCGGATTGAAATGTCGGTAGTTGTAGTAGACCAGTCCCAGTTCATCGTCTACGTTTTTGATCAAGAAGTGGAACCTGTTCTCTTCCTCTCTTTCGAGGTAGATCCAGAAGAAGGTTTTTCATGCTTTCCTCCGTGAGGGTGGAGAGGCGGCCTTCCCCGTCATAGGACAGATGCGTCTGCTGGACGCGGCGGTCGTCTGCGCTTAATTTGGAACCCATCCGGACGGCTGAGTTCGTCATAACGCTCGAATAGACCTGTAGGCAATGCCGTTTGCCGTAAAGCGTTGGCTTTCCAATTCTCCGTAGGGATGTAGGCGAAGATTCCCGTTCCGGAGACATGAGTGATTTGTGTCAGATTTCCTAAAAATGGTTGCATACAAAGCACTGACCGGGCGTGGTGTCAGAGTATCTGATTCTCGTCAGTAAATTCCAGAGGATAGGACAGGATGAATGTTTGCTCGCGCTCATATGGCATACAATAGGAAGGAGTATTGTAAGGATTTTTTACTCTATAAAAAACATCCATTCATTGTCAAAATATTTTAATCATCCTTTTTACAATGATAATTCAAATTATTACTGAACATAGAAAAAAATTAATTTATAGGTCCTTCTATATTTTTTAATTCCAATATATTTTCTTTGAAATCAAAATCAAATGTTCCTTTAAATTCTAAATAAATAATATCAGATGGATCGGGAAATTCTTTAGAAGAACACTCTATCGAATAATCAGATACTAACTGTCCATTTCTCAACTTAGGCAATATTCCATTTACAAAACGAATAGGATAATATTTCATGTTTCGACATTTATCCATGAACAATTCATAATTATTTCTTTCAGTTACAGGAATAAATTCCAATTGATTATTCTTTCTTGTAACAACAAAAACAATCGATTCTCTTTTAATAGAACATACTATAATAAATCTATTTTTGTATTCAATAATATATGGAGAATCTATATATTCTCCTGGAATATCTTTTTCTAAACCATGAATTTTAACATAAAATTTTTTCCATATTGAACCACTAGATGATTTTTCCAATATTTGAACATCATCAACAATGGCACTATCATGATTTTTATTAGGTTCTACAACCGTTTTAAGATTATATTGACAATTTGACGTACTAAAAAATAACACTAAAGATACTATACATAATTTCATATGATTATTATATTTGTTGTGACAATTTTCCCTCCATTATATTGCATCCCAATGTAATCTGGCATCCAAACACAAATAGGCCTGCAATTATTTAATTGCAGGCCTATTTAAATTTATTAAATCATATTAGCAAAAAAACTGCGTATCAATATATTTATTTTTCAAATAAACCCTGTTTAAATGTACCAATTAAAAACGCTGTTTTCTTTAGACGGTCATATTTATACAACATGTAATCCTTACCTCCTTCTTCATCATTACTTAGATGAATTACATATAAATTTAATTTTTCATCTAATATGAATAATCTTTTTCCAAATTCACCATCTCCGTTTATGAATAGATATGATATTTTTTCTTCCTGATCTACCCAAAATTTACCTTGCTCAATCCTTTTTTGAAATGATTCTCTATTTTCTTCATAGAAAAGATTTGGCGGTAATTCCATAATCTCCTTCAATATCAATGTTTTATCTTTGATATTAGAATTAGATATAGAAGCAGCAGATATAATAAAAATTAACAAAAATTTCATGTTATTGATTATTTATTCTCCCTTTTTCCGCATTCTTCATCTATCTTAAACGCGTTAGGTGTAACAGAAACGGTGCCTGGATTCAGAGGAGGCAATTTACTAACTTTGGTTCATATCTTGATATTAGGTCTCTTGCTGTAAGCATTGCTACAGCAACTTTATTCGGCATTGTCGAGACCTCCTGATATCGATAGAAGTTTTCACTAGTTTCTGGCTACCGTCGTCATACATTTTTCGCGTTCCAACCTCATGGCCCCATGGCAAGTCCATCAGGTCTGAATCATCCCCGTGGCCGAGCAAGCTCCAGGACTATCGCCGTGACGCTTGAACATAAGAAGTCGTTCTTTTGGACTCTTCCCGTATTTTCAGCATACTCCGTTCATTCCGCCGAAGTCAAGCCGCGTTCGTCAACGATGACCGCTTTTGTTTCCAGAACTCCGGAGAGTTCGGACAAGAGCTGCTTCCGTACGGAGACAAGCGGCTGTCCCCTCTAGCATTGTAGAGCAGTAAATTGGAACGAAGACAGGTACTAAAATAAATATCTAAAAAGACACGACTATTTTCTGTATTAGAGTTTGATTAATTATTTTTCACGAAAACGTGAAATAACAAGAAAGTCTCCGTGTAAAGTTCTTACAACATTAGCACGAAAAATATAGTTATTTTTTCTCCAATCGCTAAAAAAAGCATACTGAGCTTGCGATATTTTCATTTTTATCTTATGCATTGTAGATTCAATATATTTTATTTCATCTTCCAGAGGAAATCTCGCTTTCATTTCTACCGGCATCTTGACTGAAACAGGAGAATATAAAGTCCAAGAATAATGTTCGTAACTTATATCTCTCATCTTTCCTCCTCCATCGCTTGCATAAAGAACTATACTACTGGACGGCAAATCAATTCCAAGATGTTCATTTAATTTACAGATATCCCATGATTCTTGTTCAGAACTGCACCCTGTTATTAAAAAATATAAAAAGCAAAAAAAGTTCTATATAATATTTTCACGGAATTATTTACTTTAGTCTTATTCCGTTGATCTTCCCGATTTTTTATCGGAGCAATTTACTGAATATCAATAGTTAAAATAATAGCAAATGTTCCTTCCGGCTTATGCCGGAAGGAACATGGTATAAATAACAAAAATATTAATGAGGAACAGGATAGGGTACTTTTACTTCATAATAATTAACAAGTTTCCCTTCTTCATTAAATTTAAATTCAAGAAATTTTAACCATTCGTCACCAGGATACTCCGGATCGCTCTTGTTACAACGATAACCCAAACTATCTATGACGGGAGGATTATCACTTCCTACTATACCAACTCCTAAAATATCTATTACTTCTTGTTGAGTTGTTGTCCCAATAACAAAAGACTTGGCTATTGTTTTCTTTTCTTTCCAGGAATATTTTTTAAGAGGGTATTTTTTACATAACTCTTCCGGTGGGCACCTATATAAACCATTCCTGTTTGTTTTAACGGAATGATTATTTAAATCGGATTGATACAAATCAACATCTTCCGAGCAGGAGCAAAGCAATGCGCTACATAGAAAAACAACATTTTTTGATATCATCATATTTTACGGAATTATTTTTTTATCTTGTTGAAACAGATCCCTTCGCTTCCTGTTCCCATTCATTGGCAAATAGAATGCTTACTATGAAATTTGTCTAGAGTTATTATAGAAAATAAAAATAGTGTCGCAAGAGTATTCTGCATCATTCCAATATTTTACAAGTTCCCGTTGAATTTTTCCCACACTTTTGATGAATAATAATCATCTTCCTTTATGTCCTGAGTTTTTGGGGCATTAGAATAACCATAGACTTTCAAAGCCTTTTTACAGAATGAACGAAAGTTTCTATCCATGTATTGCTAGGTGAATGTCTGGGGCGCGCTCCCCTGCAGGAACCTGGCCGTGGCAATGCGGCCGCCTTCCCTGTAGCCGAAGCTTACTATGTTTATTTCAAAAAATAAAAACCTCTCCCACCACTAGGACAGGAGAGGTTTGAATTTAATTATTTGTTTTATCAATTCATTAAAATTTTATTAAAACACAAACAATAAAAGAAGAGGCTAGAACGAATATTATACAACATCAAAAAACCATTCTTTTATTTATAAAATTAATTTTGAGCCATCCCAATATAGATAGCGCATAGCCACACGTATAATAAAATAACAAAAATTGACTTAAATGATAAATTACCTTTCCTGTAATTTTTATATAAATTCTTTATGTACTCAATAAATCCTGCAAATCCACTTCCGAGAAGGATTGAACAAAAAATCACATATATGATATGCTGCAAAAAATATTCACCCCCGTTCCATAATATTATGACAATAAAATCAATTAAAGAACATACAAGTATTTTTACCAACGGGAATTTCCCGATGTACACAAGATAAAATGTGAACCAAATAAAATTTGTCAATAAAGTCAAAACAATAAACAATATTTCTTTCATCATTCTTTATACTTTCTATATGTTCCAGAAATATTTCCTCTCACGTTAAAAGGAGCAGCATAACCGTATTTTTCTAAGGCGGCAAAACGCGTTTGCAGCCAACTATTATGATCTAAATCATAAATATCGCTAATATATGCAGTATAATCTACGGAACAATCTGAATTTACTGTAGCAGTCATCGTCATGTAATATCTTCCTAAAATATAATTTCCTTCACTGGATCTTGTTTGAAGAAGTTACCAGGAATCCAGATATAATTTTTCTCAAAACATTTATGTTCTATCGCATACGATATAGCCAATCTTGCCAATAAATTAATATTATCTTGGAGACCATCTGATTCGCCACTCTCGAGATCTATAATATATTGAGGATCTATTTTTACTCGCCACCTGTCTTTGAAAGATATTTAATGAACATTTCATATGCCAAAGAAGAATCAACCCTTGTTCCTATTAAAGCAGTATAGAGTTCCGGATACCCAAGAGTCATATTCCCTATCCTCCAAAAATCAATACTATACTTATACTTAGGAAGATCAGGATGCGGATCAGGAGCTATTTTTTTTGCCCCCCATGAAATTAGCCCAACATAATCTTTTAAAAAGATAGGGTAATTTTTAACATATGCGAACAAATTCCAGCCGCCTTCTTCCTTGATGGGATCGCGGCTGATCCACCTTCCGTCGTGCGGATTGAGATGCCGGTAGTTGTAGTAGACCAACCCCAGCTCATCATCGTTGTATTCGCTGCTCCACTGGATGGGCTGGGTGACGTCCCCTTCGGCGGCGACTTCTCCGTAAGGCGTGTAGGTATAGACCGTCCGCAGGTAACCGGCTTTCCCGAAGATTTCCGTGACGTTCCTGGTCAGATCCCACCCGTAGGCGTACCAGGTGCCGTCTTTGCGGATGGCCAGCGGGCGCGCAGCCTCAGGCTGCGTCGGGTCCCAGAACAGGAACCATCGGACGCTCACTTTGCGGATGTGCCGCTTGCCCATGTAGTCGTAGGTGCATTCCTTCACGGTTTTAGCGCTTTCATTGACGAAGCGCACCGGGCGGTTTTCCGCGTTGTAGGCGACTTGCCAGATGCCGGTGGATGTCCTGATCAATGTCTGATTGCCGTCCGTGTCGTGAACCGGCTCAAAGGCGGCTTCTTCTCCGCGTTTGATGGCGGTGTATTGGTTGAGCGGGCCGGTTGTGTAGGCGGTCGCTTCTAGCATCCTCAACCTGTGTCAATTGACCGAGATGGTTGTATGTAAAGCTCTAATCGGGCGGGGCGACATAATAGCCGATTCCCGTCAGCAGATTACAGTATATTTCGTATATATACACTTTGTAATAAAGATAAAAATCCGATAAGAGACACCCGGCAAGTGTAGCTTACCGGGTGCCCAAAAGAATCCCTATTTAGTTATGTTATTCATTAAGATGAAAAATTATTATCCTATGTATTTTCTTCACTGTTCATTCAGCTCTAACCAATATCATTAATTTTCAAAAAAATAATGCCAATTGAAAAATATTAAATATAAATTTAAAGAGACTTCCTTTTTTGCAAACAGCAAATACCTATAAATTTTAAAATTTTATTCAGCATACATCCATATTTATATTCATAATATTTTTCTCCATATCTAGATATTGGATAGATAATACGATCAAAAAAGTTAACATGAAATTCCATAGATATATTCACATTAAATTTTTCCAAAATAAAATTAATTTCATCAATATTTTTCTCTGTTACAATAATATCAATATCTTCGTTTTCAAGTGAAAAAAGAATGTGCTGATTACTATCAATATCTAGACTATCGTCCTCCCACCACTCAACAATATAATCTATTTTTTTGTTTTTAATTTTATTAATCAAATTTTTGTCCATTTCATTTACATATTTTATTAATTATCCATTCTCCTGTTTCCGATCCTGCTACTGCACCAAGGAACGCTCCTATAGCTACTGTAACAGCATTAAATCCATATGAACCTAAAACCGCCCCCGAAGCTGCCCCTCCTAAAATACCCCCACCAAAGCGGCCACCAGACTGCAAAATCGCTCTTTCCCTTTGATCGATAGGAGTATTCCATATTGTATATATTTCTATGCCAGCAGAAAACAGAATTATCCCTCGTCCTCCATGTTTCATAATTTTTCCAGCAACAGTAACTTTCGGATTAGTTTTTGATGGATTCGACTTTTTGTCAACAAATCCATTTAATTTCCTTTGATTTAAAATTAATTCTGTAATAGCTTTACCTAAAATAGTCTGTTTCTTTCTAAATTCAAGTTTAATGGAATCTCGAACCTTACTTGCTTCTTCTCTTGAAAAACCACTCAATTCTAATTTCTGTACTATTTTATCATAATCCACTCTTAATGCGCCAGTCCTTTCAACCTCAACTGCAACAACGAAAACAAGAGGATTACTTTTTTCAATTATATTCTCTACTTTTATACTAACATTTCCTTTAATTGGAAAGCCAACATTATTCTTTCCATTATTAGAAGGGGAATAATTAGGATTTGATTTATAAGATACGTTAAAAGGAGAAGATCCATATGTCCCATTAATAATACCCCCCATTCCTCCATCTATTAAACCTACTAAATCAAAATTGATGATACCATTATTATTTACGAACGCGAACAAATTCCAGCCACCCTGTTCCATGATGGGATCCCTGCTGATCCACCTGCCGTCGCGCGGATTGAGATGACGGTAGTTGTAGTAGATGAGGCCGAGCTCGTCGTCCATGTATTCGCTGGAGAAGCGGAATTTGTTCTCTTGCGCCATGTTGCCTTCCGACGTGACCAGCCCTCCGTACGGACGGTATTCGTACAGGGCGCGGCGTCCGCGCGCTTCCCCGAAGAGGGAAGTGACGTTCTTCATCGCGTCGTGCATGCAGTAGAGATGTTCCTTCACCTGCGTCCCGTTCGCCTCCCAGCGCGTCATGGCCAGGACGCGCGTGGCTTCCGGTTCCGAGGGGTCCCAGAGGTAGCTGCGCACAAGCTTCGGCGTTTCCCCGGTCAAGTCGCACTCCGCCACCTGCAGGTAGTCCCGCCAAAACTAAAGGCAGCGTCCATCATTCTTTCTGATAGAGGAATCGCCTATCATATCCAGTATTTTCTTCCCATAGGCGAATCGATCGAGATTCCTTTTGATAATCGTTTCTTTGATTATACTACCAAAAGGAATTTCATCTTCCTCCATATTCATAAAAAACCATAAAAAATCCCATCCGTTCTTATCATCAGGATAATGTTCTATATAATTTTCCGCTACCAGTTCAAAAAGATTCGCTCTGCTCAAAATAACTTCTCCGTCTTCATTGTTCTGAAGAAGGGATAAAATATCTTTATCCTTACTCGACGAACGGATATAAGGAACAGTCATCCTGTTAAAATAACTATCTGAATCCCAGTGCACCATAGACAAACCTTCCTGGCCCCGTCCGCTGCGGATCAATTCAAATTCTTTCCTAGTCATTTGCTCCCAATTCGCAGAATGAACGATATAGCCCGCCAACTGCTGCCTCTGCTGTTGTGACAATTTTTTTATTTTTTCTCTTGATTCGGGAAATTCCGGATACTCCAGAGGAGGATTAACTACGTGTACAAATACCGGTTTCAGAGGCTGTGCCACCGTAGTCATCCCCTGGCGGCAGGATGGAAACAATGCAACCGGAAACAAGGATAAAACCCACATTCTTTTCAAGCTCATATCCCTCCCTATATCCATAATAACATCAAAGTCAATATCCTTTTACGGCATGTTCCAATAGTATACTGTTGCTATTCATTCTCCAATAATGGACAAAACAGCAAATGCCAAAAATGTTTTCAAAAATCTAAAATATAGAACACGGACAAAGATGGAATAGCTGTCTGACAAACCTGATACAGCATCGTCTTTCAGGATTTTCGGCTGTATTCCGGTATGCGGTGTGTCTCTGCAAATTGCCAGTGAATATGAACACGACTATTTGATCCATAAAAATGTGGCGTCATCACCACATGACGCCACATTTTGTTTGGAACCTGTTTTATTCAGAATATTGCCTGTCTGTCAGAATCATTTTCTCAGGAGACATGGAATTCGGTTAATCTGATTTTTCTACCACAAATTACATAATTGGAATTTTCAAAATCGTTGCAGCCGTATTTGGAGTATAGACCGCACCATCATAGCTGTTCTTAACATTGATCAACTCCTCAGGTTTATATTCGTCTCCGACTTCCTTTATTTCCAAATAAAATCCTCCACATTCATTATGCTCCTTCATTAACTGTTCAATATAGCCTTCCCCCGCATTTTTACTAACCAACGGAATTTCTTTGCCTTCAGAGTCGACATATCTGCTCCCTATGGTAATGCACCCTTTGGAAAGCCCCAATTCATGAATCCGTATAGCTGTCCTATCATTAACATACCTCGAATCATAAATTGTACCCGGCGTTCCTTTATTTAAGTCGGTTGGCGAAGGGGTTCCTCTATGGTAATTACCACCCTTATTCTTGGGGCCACCATCTTTTTTTGGAAGGATCCTGTACGGTTTATCTGCAGGTATAGGTCCACGCCCTGCGTTTTCCCCGAAATTCGTAAATATGGGTCCGATTATTTCAAGCGTAACAGGCGTATCATTTTTTTGATTTTCCGCGCATTTTACCAGTTCATTTCCTTTTTTCAAAAGCGTATCGAGAGATTTTGCCTTATACATTTTATCCGCTATCTTTTTGCATTCGGGACAAACGCAGAGTCCATCCAAAATGGAAATCAGGCAGACCATGCTTAAATCAGAAAAACGAGCGCAACTTATAAATGCCAGCAAACCCAATAAGTCAATGCTTTTTACACCATTATTCTTAACAAAGGCGAACAAATTCCACCCGCCTTGTTCCGCGATGGGATCCCTGCTGATCCACCTTCCGTCGTGCGGATTGAGATGCCGGTAGTTGTAGTAGACCAGCCCAAGCTCATCATCGCTGTATTCGCTGCTCCACTGGATGGGCTGGGTGACGTCCCCTTCGGCGGTGACTTCTCCGTAGGGCGTGTAGGTGTAGGCCGTACGCAGGTAGCCGGCTTTCCCGAAGACTTCCGTGACGTTCCTGGTCAGATCCCACCCGTAGGCGTACCAGGTGCCGTCCTTGCGGATGGCCAGCGGGCGCGTCGCCTCAGGCTGCGTCGGGTCCCAGAACAGGAACCATCGGAAGGCTCCGCTGACGGCATCTATGGCGGCTATTTGCATGTAGCCGCGGTACATGTAGCGCAGGTAGTTGCTCACCGTCCCGTTGACGCTCACTTTGCGGGTGTGCCGCCTACCCATGGAGTCGTAGGCGCATTCCACCACGGTATTGGCGCTTTCATTGACGAAGCGCACCGGGCGGTTTTCCGCGTTGTAAGAGACTTACCCGATTCCTGTGGATGTCCTGATCAATGTCTGATTTCCGTCCGCGTCGTAAACCGATTCAAAGGCGGCTTCTTCTCCGCGCTCGATGGCGCTGTATTGGTTGAGCGGGCCGGTTGTGTAGGCGGTCGCTTCTAGCATTTTCAATCTGTGTCAATTACTGAGATAGTTGTATGTAAAACTCTAATCGGGCGTGGCAACATAATAGCCGATTCCCGCCAGCAACCCACGGATTTGTTCGTAGGTGCAGGTCGCGACGATACAGCAGGCATTTGTTTTTGTTGCGAATCTGTTGAAACATGTGGTACAAACCAGTAACACCTCTTCCAGAAAAATCCCGGAAGAGGTGTGCAAATATTTTTTATCGTCTTTCTGTTTCAATAGTTAAATCTCTGAATATTTTCACTTTTGAAATTTTATTTATCAATTACATAAATAATAAATCATTTAAGATAAATTCAAGATAATTACTTAATTTTTATAAAACCTCGATCTCTTATCCATTTTTCCAGTTTTTCATTACTCATCCAATATCTTTCTTCAACCATTTTTCTGTATTTCTCAGAATTAGTCGCCTCCAATTGCATATAAATATCTCTCCCTCTCTTGAATAAGCGTCCTCCATACCATATGGAAATTTCCCCATCTCTTTTTTTAACAAAAACCAAATCTTGTGGTATAAATGAATATATCAAACTTGTCTTTGCATAAACATATATTCCTTCATATCCGCTGTTTGGATACATGGTTACCTCATAATATCTCATTTCGTCATCATTGTTGCCATTCAATGTCTTAAATACAGACCAACTGGCATATATGACATTGATGGCGTAAATAACCGCAAATGCCGCAATGATGGTACAAAACCATTTCTTTATTTTTTTAATCATTTTAAACGAGGGAAAAACGCATTTACACCGCCTTGATATACGGTTACTTTACATTTTGTGTTATTTTCCAGACGTTGCTTTAAAAAAGGATATTCTCCAAGATGACAACTTCTCAATTCCAGCTCACATGATGAACAAAATTTAATATTTTTGAACATATCTGATATTTCAGTAAATTTATCACCCTCAAATAAATGAGTATCTCCCCACTGAGCACTAACTCCAGATACATATTCATTTGGAGTTCCATGCATGATAACCGTCAATTTCTTAATGCATTGACAAGAATTACATTCCGAATTCGGATCAAAATCAGATGGCGTTTTAGTAATTTTATCAGCTAATGATATATTAATTAACCAATCCCATATACCCACATCCTGACATATGGCAGAATAAGTAATGGATATGGATACCTTCTTTGGAGAAGGAGTATATACTGGAGAATCGTAAGTACTAGGAGGATTCATCATACCCGGAGTAAATGGATTATAATTTTCCCCTTTCTTATCAGAGAAAACTATACCATTATTATTAACAAAGGCGAACAAATTCCAGCCACCCTGTTCCATGATGGGATCGCGGCTGATCCACCTGCCGTCAAGAGGATTGAGATGCCGGTAGTTGTAGTAGACCAGCCCCAGTTCGCCATCCATGTATTCGCTCGAGAAGCGGAATTTGTTCTCTTCCGCCATGTTGCCTTCCGACGTGATCAGACCTCCGTACGGCCGGTATTCATACAGGGCGCGGCGTCCGCGCGCTTCCCCGAAGAGGGAGGTGA
>UMEZ01038082.1_pt1 | contig 30873 bp, 57 predicted proteins | sample 1964841 | NCBI WGS metagenome assembly UMEZ01 (sample SAMEA4836029, study PRJEB28245) | human gut metagenome | biome: gut microbiome; material: fecal sample | place: Denmark | collected 2008 | reverse complement strand
CTTTCCCTATATAAATTAGGGAGAAAGGGAAAGATAAAATGAAAATTAAATTAGATGGAAAAGAGTATACAGTTAAATTCGGATATGCACCGGTATATAAGAATAAAATTATCCCAAGGCTCGTAGGAATGGAGCAAAAGGGCGAGGGACTTGAAGTCATTGACAACATGCTTGGATTTTTACCGGAGTTTTTGCTCGTGGGCTTGCAAAAGTTTCACGCTGACGAATTTGGCTTTGATTTTGACGATAAAGAAGCAAAAGAGAAGCAATTAGCGAAGATGTATGATTTGCTTGACGATTATCTCGACCCAGAGAATGAAGAGGGTGGAGATATAATGTCACTCTACAACGATTTGTCGGCTGAAATGGAGAAAAACAGTTTTTTATCAAAGATGCTGGCGAGAGAGGCGCAGACAGCCAAGAAGAAACCAATCAAGAAGTAAAAGAGCTTACGTGGGAAGTATATTGTAACGAAATCCGCCCATATTGGCTTTTGGCAACTAAAGGCTATGGATTTAGCGTTGAGGACATAGATATGTCTTGTCCGGCTGATTTAGAGCCTTATTCAAAGGCTTATATGCTCGAGCAAAAAGAAGCCGACTCCAACATGTGGGCTTGGTGGGGCACATACGGACTAAGCGCAACTCTTACAGCTATCGACAGAGCTTTGAACGGCAACAAAGCAAGAGCGAAATACATTGAGAAATCATTGAATGAGCAATACTCAAAAGATAACGAGCCTAAATACAAGGAGTCTAATGAGGAAATTGCCGTTTACGAAATGAAGCAACGAATTAACGCATTAAGACAATCAGGGCTACCTGAAAGTCCTGATTAATGAGGTGAGAAAATGGCATATAAAGGAATTGACGTATCGTCATATCAAGGAAATATTGATTGGAGTAAGGTTAAGTGGGCTGGTGTACAGTTCACTATCTTAAAAATAATCCGTAGAGACCTTAATCCGGATAAAACCTTTGAGCAAAATTGGAAAGGCTGTACTGATGTAGGAATGCCAATACAAGGTGTATATAACTACTCATACGCTACAACTGTAGACAAGGCAAAGACAGACGCAAACAAGGTCATTCAGACACTTAACGGAAGAAAAACCTTTGTTTGGTTAGATGTTGAAGATAAATGCCAGCAAGGACTCGGACAGACACTTATTGATATTATCAACGCATATCAGAGTGTTATCAAGAGTGCCGGTCTTAACTTCGGTGTATACACAGGACTTAGCTTTTATAATCAGTACATTGCACCATACGCAAATCAGATTAACTGTCCGTTTTGGATTGCACGTTATCCATCCACTAAGGGAATGTCTATTGGTGATGAGCCTAATAGCGCAAAGAAGCCTGTTATCCAACATCCTCTGTACGGCTGGCAGTATTCAAGCGCATTTACTTGTAGCGGCCTGAATAACAGCACTGATGCTAACTTACTTTATATAGAGCTTGATAAGGGCGATGGAATAGAGAATAATCCGGCACCAGTAGCAACTCCGACACCAATAGCAACTCCGGTAAAGAATAACGCTTGGAAAGGCAATGAGGAGTATTACCTCGATAATGATGATGTAAGAAAATGGCAACATGCTATGAACATCGGATTTGACACAGACGAACTTAAGGAAGATGGCAGATTTGGAGTTAATTCACAGAGATTTGCTAAAAATCACAATTTGTGGAGCGGTCAGAGACATAACTGCCCGACAGCCATTAAGTGGCTGAGAAAAACTCTGCATGACAAGTACCATTTTTACAAACTTGATACTGATTACGGCAAGTGGACGGATTATCTCACTAAATGTGTCATGGTATTTCAAAAGAATAGAGGTCTTAAGCAAGATGGATATGTTGGATTGATTACAACATACTATCTGCTCAAAGACTAAATACATGAGAGCTACTTTAGGGTAGCTCTCTTTTTTATTACATACAGGGAGGTGAGAAAATGGCAGAGAGCATTGAGCTTCAAATCAAGTCGGACGCACAGCAAGCGACAAAAGCCATAGGCAATTTACAAAGTAAGTTGCAAGGACTTGGAAGTACTCTCAATTCCCTCAATGGTGCAAGCATAAGCAATTTTGCGAGTGGAATGTCACAACTTGCAACATCACTTAGAAGCGTGAGCAGTATTGACACACGTACCTTTAGCAAGATTGCGACTAACATGGAAAAGCTTGGCAACCTTGATACTGCAAGACTTGTCAGCTCGGCAAGTGCTTTAAAGAGCATGGCAACAGAATTGTCGGGCTTTGCGAGCATATCAAAGCAATCAGCAGAGATTACACAGCTAACGGCTTCAATCTCAAAGCTTGGCTCTAAATCAGCCGGGTATGCTGCGGACAACATCAGAAACCTTGGCAGTGCCTTGAAAGAGGTAATGACAACATTATCTAGCGCACCGAGAGTCAGCAACAACATTATTCAAATGACTAATGCACTTGCTAATCTGTCACAGCAAGGCTCAAAAGTCGGCTCGGCTAGTAGGTCACTTGTAACAGGCTTTTCAAACACAACTAAGTCAATTAAGCGTACAAGGAGCGGATTTAGTGGCTTGGCTTCAACTATCGGTAAGTTTTACGCAACTTATTGGTTGGTTATGCGAGCTGTAGGAAAAATAGGCAGTGCAGTTGATTTAGCAAGCCAACTAACCGAGGTTCAAAACGTAGTAGATACCACGTTTGGTGACATGGCAAGCAAAGTTGATGATTTTACAAAAACATCAATTCAAGACTTCGGAATGTCAGAGCTGACAGTTAAGCAAATATCAAGCCGTTTCCAAGCGTTAGGTACCTCTATAGGTATTTCATCAGAACAAGTGGCAAATGGTACGGCAGTGGCGAATAAAGCTCTTATGAGCCAAAATAACACGCTATACAAGACTACAGACAGTATGGCTGATATGTCACTTAATCTTACAAGGTTAGCTGGTGACATGGCTTCATTCTACGATGTAGACCAAGCTGATGTTGCAAAGAGCTTACAATCCATTTTTTCGGGAACAATAGCACCTTTGAGGAGATACGGACTTGATTTAACGCAAGCCACACTTTCAGAGTGGGCTATGAAAAACGGACTTGACGCAAATATCAAGTCAATGACACAAGCCGAAAAGGTACTCTTAAGGTACAACTATGTCATGGCAAATACACAAGCTGCGCAAGGTGATTTCGCTAAGACCGCGAACACCTGGGCTAACAGTGTAAGAGTCCTTAAGCAAGAGTTTCAAGCATGGGGCAGTATCATAGGTAGCGTAGTAATCAATGCTCTAAAACCATTTGTTCAAGCCTTAAGCAAAGTAACGCTCAAGGTTATCAGCTTTACAAGAACTGTAGCTGACGCACTCGGAGCAATCTTCGGATGGACTATCGAGATAAGCGGTCGCGGTGCCACGGCTGACGGCATGGAGGACATAGCTGACGGAGTTGGCGATATTGGCGATAATGCTGATAGTTCCAACAAGAAAGCACAAAAACTGAAAAAGACACTGCTTAGCATAGATGAGATACACGCACTTGACGATAACAGCGATAGTGGCAGTGGTGGCGGTTCAGGCAGTGGCGGTTCAGGTAGCGGTGGAGTTGGCGGTGGCGTTGATAGCTCACTGAAAAAGACCGATGGATTGATCGAAAAATATAAATCATCAATCAAAGACCTTTACTCACTCGGAAAGTACATTGGCGACACAATAGCCGACTCGCTTAATTCTATTAATTGGGATAACGTGTATCAGAGCGCATCGAACTTCGGAAAAGGACTTGCGGACTTCCTTAATGGCTTAATAAGTCCAAAATTATTTACGGCACTCGGAAAGACAATAGCTGGTTCGATAAGGACTGCCATAGTTTCCGCTTTTTCATTTACGTCAACGTTTGATTGGGGAAACCTTGGAGACAGTTTTGCTTCATTTATAAATGGCGCATTACATGAAATGTCAAGAGTAAGTGACGTTACAGGGCTGACAGGCTGGCAAGAACTTGGAAAAACAGTCAATAACATTGTCCACGGCATACGAGATGCTTTAATTCACACATTAATCAATGTTGATTGGAAAGATGCATTTAAGGGCATTTCGGAATTTATCGGAGAACTTGATATTGATACCTTTACTATTCTTATTGGCGCGTTTACATGGAAACACGGACTTAAAGAGATAACCAAAACGCTTATTACATCTGAATGGGAAAAGTACGCAACAGCTAAAGGCTTGTCAAAAACAGAACTTGCACTAAGGGGAGTTGAGGTGCTGGTTATCGTGTCGGGTATCAATTACGTGCTGGCACACATGAAAGGCTGGATTGATAAACTCAAAGAGTGGTTCAAGAGTCCAGAATCCGGATTGGGAATAAGCGACGAAGCCACAGGCTTTGACGGAAAAAAGATTAAACTTGTTACCCCTCTCGAATGGAGAATTAAGGAAATAAAGTGGAAAATCAAAGATGCTGAAAAAAGCGTAGATGATTTTTTCAAAGACTTGGGAAATTATTTCAAAAAAGGCTGGAAAACATTTAAAAAGAATATGTCTTTAAATGTTGATGATTTACAAAACGTATTAGGGCCACAGCTTTACAACGGCTTTGTTGGGATTATTAATGACATTATAGGATTGCTTAACAAGATACCCGGCGTTGAAATACCAAAATTTAAAAAGAAAACAGTTAAAGGAGTCAACGATACCGCAAAAGAAATAGGAAAGAGTGCAAGCAAAATTGATGATAGCTACAAAAACTTAAGTGCTGGTGTGAGTGGGTATTTAGGAAATATCAACACTTCACTCGATGGCACTAAAAGCAAGATGGACAGCATGGAAAGAAAAGCGAGCACAACTAGCTCTAATTCTAGGACATCTTTTTCGAACTTAAATGCCGGAGTGAGTGGCTATTTAAGTGGAGTCAATACTTCAATTGACGGAACCAAGGGTAAAATGGATAGCATGAGCAGTAAAGCAAGTGGAACAACACTTAGCACAAGCGGTTCTTTCTCAGCGTTATCATCAAATCTCTACAATTCATTAAGTGGGGTTAATGGCTCGTTGGGTAACACTAAATTTAACATGGGGTTATTTCAAGACGCTGCAGAAAATATGAGAAGAGGAACATCAAACTCGTTTTCAACGATGGCAAGTAACGCAAGCACTTACCTTGGCTCGACAGGTGGTAGTTTTAATGGACTTAAAGGAAAAGTTGATAACACGAACGGAAGTTTAAGCACGTTCAAGTGGTACACAAATCAACGTTATAGCGTTGGAATAAGTAGCTGGGGATTTAGCGGTGTTAAGAGTTCGATAGATGGCATTGTACGCTCATTGGATGCTTTATTTAAGTACAATAATAAAAGATTCAATATTACCACAGGCACAAAATACATGGGGTATCAGTCGCTACTCGACAGGGCACCACGTTATGCTAGTGGCGGTTTCATAGAAGAAGGCCCATTCTACATGAACCGAGGAGAGATGGTTGGTAAATTCTCAAATGGTAAAACAGCCGTAGCAAATAACCAACAAATCACAGAAGGAATTAAACAAGCTGTCATGGAGGGCATGGCACAAGTAATGATGAACTCTAACACTGGTGGAAACTCTGCACCACCTATCATTGAAAATGTGTTTAAGTGTGACAGCGAAACACTTTATCGCATGACACAGGTAGGCAAGGCAAAGCACGGACAACGATATATTGTAGCAAATGAATTTGGCTAAGACACTCACCCTTGCGTGGGTGTCTTTTTACGAGGTGACAATATGGCAATGATGTTAGTAGACGGAGTGGAATTACCTACTCCGTCAAGCTTTGAATGGGGCTTAATTGATGTGTCTGCAAGCGATAGTGGACGTACACAGGACGGCAAAATGCACAAGAATAGAATAGCACAGAAACGACAAATTAAATTGTCGTGGAGTGGTACTGACAAGGCTAGGACGGCAAAGATACTTCAAATGGTAAATCCGGAATATATCAGAGTAACATATCCTGACGCTATGAGCGGAACTGATGAAACACGTACATTCTATGTGGGTGACAGAACCGCACCTATCAAGATATGGACTGTTGGTAATAAGAGGTATGAGGTATTAAGCTTTCCTCTCATAGAAGAATAAGGCGGTGATTTAATGCTTAACGTATCGGCTAAATGGCAAAGGGCAGTAATGCTCGACAATAATATAAATGTAAATTGCTTTGCTGACATAGTTACGGCAAGCGGCGAAAAAATCCCTATTAGCGACAGTGAGCTGTGGGCGAACGGCTTCGAAGTCAATGACTCAACATCGAGCAATGGCACTTTCACAATCGGGGCTTTGATTGCCGGAAAACTGAAAATTAAGCTGAATAACATTTATGAAGATTACAGCAAGTATGATTTTGATAAGGCAAGCGCAACGGCATACGTTTCAAAAAGCTTTTCTGACGGCACAACCGAAAAACTAAAAATCGGTGAGTATAGAGTCAGCGAAACAAGCTATGATGGCTCACTCATAACGCTTACTTGCCTTGACAATATTAATAATTTCAATCGTGAGTACGACAGCAATTTAAGCTACCCTACGACAGCATATGAGGTAGTCAGAGACGCTTGTATTAAGTGCAATGTACCTTTTACTATGGCGAGATTTGATAACTCTGATTACGTGATTAACGAGATACCAAGCGATAATCAAAAACTCACATATGGACAGGTAATAGCTTACATCTTACAGTTGAGCGGATTGTGGGGCAAGTGCGGTCACGATGGCGAATTGCTTATCGGTTGGTATGATATGAGCCAGTTTGGGAGCCAAAATTACAATGGCGGAACTTTTAGCACAAAAACTACACCATACTCTGACGGAGATACACTGAATGGTGGAAATTTCACCGACTATTCAAGTGGAGATAGCGTTGATGGTGGAACATTTACAGAAGCGAGAAATTACCACAATATTTATACACAAAAAGGCTTGAATGTTGCGACCGATGATGTTGTTATCACTGGAGTAAAGGTCACTGTAACCTCAAAAGAGGATAAGACAAAAGATGTTAATGCTCTTGCCGGAAAAGAGGGATATGTAGTCTCAATCTCTGATAATCCGTTTATTTCGGCAGACAAGGCGCAGACAGTTGCAAATTATATCTTCAAAAAAATCGGTGGCATGAGGTTCAGACCTCTTGACGCTACACTCTTGTCAAACCCACTGATTGAGAGCGGAGATGTGGCACTTGTGACAGACCGCAAGCAGAATACCTATAGCTGTTTTATTTCCAACCGAACATTTACAGTTGGAAGCGGTACAAAAATTTCATGTGACGCTGAAAATGCTTCAAGAAATAGTGCTGATAAATTCAGTAATGAGACAAAGGCTGTCGTACAAGCTAGGAAAGTTGCACAGGCACAACTAAGTGTATATGACAAGCAAATGCAATTGCTGACACAGCTAATGTCTCAATCGCTCGGGCTTTTTAAGACTGAACAGAAGCAAGAGGATGGCTCGATTATTTACATCATGCACAATAAAGCCGACCTTAATTCGAGCAACATACAGTGGAAAATGACGGCTAATGGCATGGCTGTATCAAGTGACTATGGTAAAACGTGGAATGCTGGAATTGATAAAGACGGAAACGCTATTTTCAATATTATGTCTGCTATTGGCATTAATTTTGACTGGGCGCATGGTGGCACGCTCACTTTAGGCGGTGAGAATAACACAAACGGCAAGCAGTATGTCAAAGATGCAAACGGAAAAATTCTGATCACGCTTGACAACAAGGGCATTACGCTTGCTGATGGGGTTAATATATCGTGGAATAATATCTCTAATAAGCCAAGTATACCAAGCAAAACAAGCGATTTAACAAACGACAGCGACTATCAGGATGCTGACCAAGTTGGAGAAATAGCAAACAACGCAGTAAAAAGTACGAAAGATGAACTTGACACTCTTAAAAAGAACATCGGCTATACACAAATAGGAAGTGATTATGTTGTATCACCTAAGATAGTCGGTGCATATGGCGAATTTACAAAAGCTTTTAATGTCGATGTTGTCAATCCGCCTACAGGGCTTAATCAAAGCTTTTGGGCACAAGACGCGGAAACGGGAACAAAAATAAGCGGAAATTACAGTGGAAATGATATTGATAATAATCTTGCAGTAAACCCCGAGGGAGCAAACCTTTTTTCAAACATTGGAGGACATACTAGCGGCGTGGGTTGTGGCGGTGGCTTTGCAAGCATAAACGGTGAAACGGTTAATATAAGTGGAACTAATGTTGATATTACTGCAAACAATTTGACTCTTAATGGGGTTGAAACTGTTTTTGGTTCAAAAACATATTATACGGACGGCAACGCATGGTATTGGAGACAGTGGACGGACGGCTTTCTTGAACTATGGGGAGATGTAAAGGCAACAATTTCTACAGGAAACAAGTATGGCAATTTGTATTATGTATCGGGAGATGTTTATTTGCCAAGTGGTGTAACGGCAATACTTGGGACTACAGCGAGCGTGTATTCGACAGCAGGTTTGTTTTTTGTTAATTTTAAGGGCTGGAGTACTACAAAATTAGACTTCTACATAGCTTCTGCGAGAGCTGAAACAAATATGACTGTTTGGCTTCAACTTTATGTGACTGGAAAATGGAAATAAAAGTGAGGTGTAACTTATGGCAATTCAAATGAGACGAGGGGCATACGCGGAGTTTGACCCCTCAAAAATGAAAGCTGGAGAATGGGCGGTGTCGACCGACTACGACACGAAAAAACAGCAGATATGGATGTGTTTCGCGCCCGGAATAGTTAAGCGGATGGGAACTGTTGAGGATTTTGGCATTGAAATTCAAAGACTTATTCAGAATTATCTTGACGGCATGGCAGAATCGGTAGAAAAGGCTCATAAATCAGCGCAAACTGCGACAGAAAAAGCCGACTCGGCAAGCAATTCTGCTTCACAGGCTCAAAAATCAGCGCAAACTGCTTCACAAAAAGCGGACGAGGTTGCACAAGCTTCAGGAAAGATTGATACGGCGGTAAGTCAAGCAAACGCAGCTACAAAGGCTGCAAATGAAGCTGCGCAAAAAGCAGAACAACAAGCCGGACTAGTCGAGCAGAAAGCAAACGGAAGAGGCATTACCTTTTCTGTGACAAATGCCGGATTACTCAATGTAAGTAAGGAGGACTAATATGAGCGGAATAGACATTATATCAGATACAACAGGGCAAGCAATTGTTGAGAGTATTAAAGCCCTTGGGACAAAATTAAGTGAGGGAAGAGTTATTTATGGTGTTCACATCAACAGTGCGGATAGTAACCCAAAAACAAGAGTCAGATATTTAGCGGATGCAGTAGGCATGACTCCGGCAGCTATGAATTTTACAAGTGGAACTTTTGATTATGGTTCATGGGCAAATGCTTTTTTTATGCCAAGACCATGTATGCTTAAAACGAATGGACAGGTTGACTATTACCTCAATGAAAACGATTTAACCAAAAAAATAGATGGCAGTGCGTCAGATATAGCAAACATTGATTATGATGGAAATGCTATGATGGAATGGGGCAATGGCACAGACATTATATGGTGGAAAATTGCACCCGACAAGGGCAATCCAAACAGTGCAAGCCTTTATGTTGCCAACTATCAAGCTGATAAAGATTTTAAAAATTTGAATTTCATTGATATTAATGGTAATGAAAAATCTCATTTTTACACGCCAATTTATAATGGCTCACTTGACAGTAACAATAAGCTACGCTCAATAAGCGGTCAAACAGTTATTAAATCGAAAACAGCCAGCCAAGAAATGACATATGCAAGAGCTAATGGTACAGGTTATGAAATCGAGCAGTACGTTGACAGACTCTTGATTGATATTTTACTTATCATCATGGGAAAATCTACTGATACGCAAGAGATATTCGGGCGAGGCATGAGCGAAAATGCCAGTAATGAAAAATTGTTACTTGAGACTGGCACAATGAATGGCAAAGGCTTATTTTGGGGCGAAAATGCTGGAAAAGCCGGAGTTAAAGTATTTGGAACGGAGAACTACTGGGGCAATCAGTGGCGAAGAACAGTTGGGTTTATCCTTGCTAATGGTATAGCAAAAGTCAAGCTATCTCCATCAACAAAGGATGGGAGCAAAGCAACTAACTATAACACTGATGGAACAGGATATATCGAGATACCTAATTCAACTCCTAGTGGTACAAGTGGTGGATATATCAAAGATATGCTGTATACGGCATTAGGCATGTTTCCAATATCAATCACAGGCTCATCATCGACCTATTATCCTGATTGTTGTTGGTTTAATAATACACTAGCTGCAGGCGTGGCTCATTTCGGGGCTTCCCTACAGTACAAACTCTTATGTGGTGCATTCTCCGTGGTCTTGCATAACCCGGCGAGCAAGGTAAACTGGGACACTGGGACTTCTCTCACCTACAAATAATCTGCAACTATTAAAATATTTATTTTGGAAAACTAAAACACAAAATTTCAACAGTAGACAGAAAGGCAGGGTGTATTGAATATGACAGAATACAAGCTCGTAGAAGGTATGCAATCGGACAAACCGCTTGACATTGACACAACATCTTCTCCGAATATTGTTTATCAGCGAAAAAACATTAAATCGGTTGAAGCGACAGGGAGTGAGGACGATTTTACTTACAAGCCTAAACATTGGGAGTACGAGGAGCGTGAGCTGACACAGGACGAATACTCACAGTATCTTATTGTCATGGAACAGGCAAAAGAGATTAACGAACATTCAGACGAGGAAGCAATAGACAACTATACAAGGCAGTTAATGGATGAGGGGGTGCTTTAATATGAGAATATTAGTTGAAAGCCTTAAAAGGCTATACGAGAGCGACAGAGTAACCAAGGAAGAACTACTCGACAGAGTTGCAAGTGGTAAAATATCGCAAGAGGAATATGAGTACATTACTTCACAATTAGAATAAAAAGGAGAGGGGAAACCTCTCCATAGTTCAATGAAAAATAAAATCAAGCCACATCAGTGTAGAAGCAACAACGCCAAAGATAGAACCGCCATGATTGCGTGGAATTTCATTCTTAGATGCTAAATCAATTATTCCGAGAATAATTGAAGCAATAGAGCAACACACAAAAATTAAGCCAAACATAGCAATAAAAAGGTCATTGTCCACCGGAAAGAATCCTATTTTTGTTGCAATAAACATTATAAGCGGAACGGCTATGAGAATGCCACTTGTGAAGCTTGCCGTTGAATTTTGCTTAACGAATGGCTCATCTTTTTGGCACAGCTCTACATAATATTTGGCTGTTTCAAATGAAACCAAAGTCCTTTGCGATATTTCATTACAAGCCATGCCTAAGTTGCCATTATAATGCTTGATTATATCATCAACATTGATTTTTTGACCATTGATAACGTAGGAATTGCATTTATTTGTTTTTGCCATATTAACATCTCCTTTCGTAGTTCTTTTTTGCTATTCTATTCTTTACAGCCCATATTGTCAATATTCGACAAAATAAAACACTTTAAAGTGCTACAGTAATGATGTTCTCAAACAAGAGAACTCTTCAAGTTTCGGTAGGGCGGTGGATTATTCTGCCGTCCTTATTGACGTTTAAGAACAAATGTTCTATAATGGATGTATCGGAGGTAGTGTTGTATGGAATATAAGGATGAAATAAAGAAACTAATTGATAGCATTGAAAATGAAAAACTACTCGACTTTTTGCTAGGCTTCATAAAGTCGGCAATTAAGCGGTGGGGATAAAAAATAGAGGTAGGAAAAACCTACCTCTGCAAAAAAGATTTATCTGAAACGATTGCCACAATTCAAACAGATAAACTCGTCAACGGCATATCCGCTTCTTGCCTTTTTCACAACCTTTTCTTTTTTATTAACAAGTGTAAAAGGTCGGAGCGGATTTAGATTAGCCGTGTACCTAGTTTTCGTCTTTTCAGGACGAGCGCCATAAATTTGTTGACCGGCATATTGAAAATGTGTCGAGCCACAATATGGACAACACTTCTGTCCTTGTTCATTATACGTGGTATTTCCATTACTATTACTACTATCTATATCTGCTAATTTTTCAAGTAAAACAATCAATCCCACAACCATAATTATTAAAAGTATTACATACATAATAAATCCCCCTTATTTTAAATTTCTCAAAATCTGCATTATAGCTTTTTGACTATCTTCTGATAGCTTTGAGTATAACTCTATAAGCTCGGTATATGTGTCCGACAGCTCGGAGCTTGGGGCAGATGTCTTTATACTGTCCATTAAATATCCGGGGCTTAAATCAAGCACACCACATATCAATTCTACTGTGTCCATATCAGGCTTGGACTTATCTTTTTCCCAATCACTAATTGAATTATGCTTTGCATTTATTAATTCTGCAAGTTGTCTTTGAGTGTAGTGCTTAGAAATCCTTGCAGTTTTTATTTTCTCACCAAAAGTCATATATGAATACCTCCTTTCTAATATTGATAATAGTATAAAAGTTTCGGATAGTCAAGAAAAAAATTTCGGATAAACCGAAAAAAGTTCTTGACATTCGGAGATACCGAAACTATAATACAGTTGTTCGGTAAAACCGAAACAAAACAGAAAGGAGAAAAGAATATGTGCGTAGGACAGAAAATTAAAACTTACTTAGAGGATAACGGCATTACACAGACTTTTGTTGCTAGTAAGACAGGTATTCCTGTTCAGAAGCTGAATTTATCACTCAATGGCAACAGAAGATTAGACTTCAACGAGTATGAGCTAATCTGCGGAGCGTTATCAGTTGGTGCGGATAAGTTTCTAGAGCCAAAGACTTTAGAGAGAAAGGAGTAGAAATGTCGAAAATCGAAATCAGACAGGTTGAGGGCGAAAAGATTTTTACAGAAATCTGCATTGATGGTCACAAAATAGACGGAGTGAGAGGCTATGAATTGAAACAAGACAAAGCTGGATTTCCTGTACTAACAATTGACTTGAATGCGTTTGATATTGCCACAGACTTGCGAACACTACAGTTAAATCAAAAATATGTGGGCGGTATCGAGAGCATCAAATTTAAAGATGGGTATGAGGTTCATTTTGGCTCTCGTGTTTCATCAGATAGGGAGATTATACCATAGAAAGGAAGTGAATTGAATGAGCAAAGAGAGATACACAATAACAGGCAAGGACGGAAAAAGTGTAATTGCTGAAAAAGAGGATTCTCGATATATCAGCATTGATGAATTCGCACAGCATATCGCCATGGATATTGTTGATGATTACAGAGAAATCAAAAGTGGCGATAAGCACCCGGAAGAAACCGACATTGAACTGTCGATTAAAGTACTTACCGCCATTTCCCCAGTGATTAAAGCTTTTAGAAGTAATTTAGGGTACGGAATGGATTGTTAGCTGGTTCAACTTTTGCTAGTTGTGGTTTTTCATTAGGCAATGTTTTGATAATTTCATCACAGTATTGGTCGTACAGTTTTTTGAAATCACTATAAGAGCCGCTAAAACCACAAATTTTAGCAGTAGCATAAGCTGACACACATTGTTCAGTAGCCATATTTACACCTCTTTTCTTATTTAGAATAAGAGGATTATACCACAGAAAGGAGAAAACATGAACGATTTACAAATTTTCAATAATGAAGAGTTCGGAGAAGCCCGAATGATAGAAATTGACGGAAAGCCATATTTTGTAGCAACAGATGTAGCAACCGCACTTGGGTATACAAATCCACGTAAGGCAGTTAATGACCATTGCAAGGGAGTAACGAAACGTGACACCCCTACATCTAGTGGAGTGCAATCTATGTCATACATAAATGAGGGAGATTTATACCGACTTATTATGAAATCAAAATTGCCTAGCGCAGAGAAATTTGAGCGGTGGGTAATGGACGAAGTACTTCCGTCAATCAGAAAAACAGGCGGTTATGGTATGCCAAAGACAACAGGCGGTCAGATACAGCTTTTGGCACAGGGCTATACAGAATTAGAGCAGAAAGTAAACGACATCAAAGATGATGTGAGCGAACTTAAGGAAAATGTACCACTTTACAGTTGCGATATTGACGAGATACAACAGCACGTTAAGCGCAGAGTTGTAAATATCCTTGGTGGCAAGCAGAGCGAAGCATGCAGGGATAACAGTATCAGACATAAGACGTTTTCTGATATATGGACACAGTTAAAACGTGAGTATGGTTGTGTATCTACTTATAAGAGTATCAAGAGAAAGTATATAGACGATGTGCATGAGTTTATTGATTGCTATGTCGTGCCTAAGTATCTTGATGAGCTTATTCAGGACGCAAACGCTCAACAGAGCTTTGCATAGAGAGGTGGTTGTATGAGAAAAAGAACTTTAAAAGAGAAATTCTACACAGGCTGTGGTTATTCGATTTTCGGAGCATTAGCATTTGTATTTTTCCTTGGATTATCGGTGGCATACGGAATTAAGACAGCGAGTATTATCGTTGGAGCAATCGTAACAGTATTTTGGCTGATACTGATTGCAATATGTCTCATAGAGGAGGGCGAACCACATGAGAAAAAGAAAACTAATGTTGATGTTATCGACTTTAATAATTGGAACTATGACCTTAAAGCCAATAGCAACGAAAGCAGATAGCAAAGTTGAGCTGACCGCCGGTGTTGCTTCCTATTTAAATGATGTAATGCTTGGGAAGATTGAGCCGACAGTAGTTCAGAATGAGCCGGTTGTAGTTGAGCGGACCTATGTAGAGCCAACAGTTCCAACTTGCCGTAAGAAATACAGTTGTAGCCGATTTAAGAAGCTAGGGCGAGTCAGATATGGCGATTACACTTATACGTGGTACTCACAGAGAGTGTTACCGGGTGGTGGACTTAATATACCGGGTAGACATCTGAACGAATATGGGCTTGTGGTTGATGAAAACGAATATGTAGTAATTGCAAGTGATGATTTACCACACGGAACTGTAGTTGATACTCCTATTGGCATACAAGGGATTGTATATGACGAAGGGAGCGGAAATGGAAACCTTGACATCTACTGCGATTGGTAGCCAATTGAAACGTCAGAGTGCTAACGATTACCTACAAGAACTATATCGAGCTAAACGGCACGAGGACAAATCATTTAACTTTCAAGCGTTATTAGATAAAGAAATGGAGAAGCTAAATGAGCAACAATGTAAGAAGAATTAGGCTAGGCGATACGAGGTACAGATTAAAGCCATTGACAAGAGAACAGAAGCTATTGCTCAACAAGGCTCATTACGTGGCGAGCGAGTGGCTTTTTGTATCGGAGTCGGACTCATACTTAAGAGTAGTTAAAAAATCAAGCCTACACGGAAATTTGATTCTAAAAACCATAAACAAATAGAAAGAGAGGAAACGCAATGAAGATTACACACATTTTTGCACAGAATTTTTGTAAATTCTACGGCAAAAACACATTAGACACAGATTTTTCAATGAAAACTGTATTGTCCGGTCAGAACGAAGTCGGCAAATCGACAGTTAAGAGGATAATCCTTGATGTGCTGAATTGCCATGACGAGAACGACAGAGAGATTACAGGCATAAGACCACATGATGAAAACGGAGTTGAGATTGATGATGTTGACATTGTAAGAGCTGTCACCTTTGAGATTGGTGGAAAAGCAAAGGCCTTGAAAAAGGTTACAAGGCAGAAACGCAACAAAAAGGGTGAGATTACAGGCAGTGTTACTGATTACTCAATCAATGATGTGCCGTATAAAATGGCTGACTACAATCAGTACATCAATGACAACATGGCAGAGCTTGGAGTATTACCATTCTGCTTAAATGCCATGACGTTTATCAACAAATCACAGGCAGAGCAGAGATTAGCACTTGCAAGCTATTTTGGTACACATACTGATGAAGAAATCTGCGATATGTTTCCGCAGCTCGCTGAACTTAAGCCAATGTTTGATGATGGCGATGTAGACCAGCTCAAAAAAGTATGCCGTGGCAAGCTAAACGGCACAGGCGGTAGGAATGGCTCAAAAGGACTTGTCAAGGAAAGAGACGAAATCTCAACAAGGATTGATACAATTCATTCCACCAATGAGTATACAGACCTTGCAGAGCTTGAACTTGAAAAGAAAACCTATGAGCCACAGCTTAAGGAAATTGAAGATAAGTTGTCCGACTACAACAAGATTTTAGAGGACAAGCAGAAAGCTACAGAGGACATTATGAACCTTAAGTTTGAGCTTTCGGACATGGAGAGAGAAGCTAATGCTGACAATCAGAAAAAGCGCATGGAGCTACAGTTACAGATTGATGATTTTAATGCCTCAATTCACAAAACAGAGTCAATGATAAGAGCTAAAAAGGCTAACATTAAAAACTTTGAAGGTACGGTTAGAATTTACACAGAGAACTTAGCAAAGGTACGTGCTGACTGGAAAAGAGCAAAAGAGCTTGCCTTTGACGAGAGCAGTATCAATTGCCCGATGTGCGGTGAGAGGCTGCCGAAAGATAAGATAGAGAGCATGAGAGCCGAATTTGACGAGCGAAAGACAAAGAACCTTAAAGAGCTTGAAGATAAGGGAAATGCACTATCAAATGACAACAAGGAGTTTAAACAGGCTATCGAGGATAGGAAGAAAGAAATAGCTGACCTTGAAGCAGAACTTAAGGAACTGACAGAAAGGCATGATATTGTTGCTAAAGAGCTTAGAAAAGTACCTACTGATGTTGATATGACAGGTAACAGTGAGTATCAGGCACTTAAAACTAAAATCGAGGAAAAAGAGAAAGCTCTTGCAGATGAAAACGATACATCGGAGCTTATCAGAAAGCTTAAAAACGAGCGAAACGAACTGTTAAGGCAAGTTTCATCGGTTGACACAAAGATTGAGCTTGGTGTGGCAAATAACAAGCGTATAGACGATAGCATAGCTGAACTTGAGGATAAGAGAACCGACCTCAATCAGGAGATTGCCGATTGGGAGAGAAAGCTTGACTCGCTGAAAGAGTTTACACGTAAGAAAAACGAGCTCTTGCAGGCCGATGTTAATAAGTACTTGGATTTTGCCACAGCAAAGCTGTTTAGACCGCTCTTAAATGGTGATACCGAGGAGTGCTGCGACTTTATTTACAATGGTGAAGCATACGCTAGAAACCTCAATCATGGTGCGAGGATGCTGACAGAAGTTGACATATGCCGAGCTTTTCAGAAAGTGGCAAACGTTGATTTCCCAATTATTATTGATGATACAGAGAGTGTTGACGATTGGAGAATACCACAGATTGATAACCAGTTGATTATGTTGAAGCACACACAGGACAAAGAGCTTGTGATTGAAAATATGGAGGTATAGAAATGAGTATTAAGAAGAAAAATTATTACATGGGCGGTAAGAAACATACTGTAGAACTTAAGTATGACGGATATATGTATACAGTCATATCTGACGGAGTTTTATTCAAGCAGACACCTAATGAACTGTTTGCGGTTCAGGTTTTTAATGAGATTTAGGAGGATTAATTATGGCAGAGAATACAGCAGTTGTGGAAAAGAAAGAAGCTGAAAGTAGAGAGCTTGTAGCAAAAGATTTTACAGAGGGAATGGTTGTGAAAATCAAGCAGAAAGAGAAATTTGGCTTGACATTTCCTAAAGATTACAACTATACAAATGAGCTTATGTCGGCAATGCTTATCTTACAGGACACACAGGATATGAATAAGAAGCCTGTATTACAGAGCTGCACAAGGGCAAGTATCGAAAATGCACTTATTGAAATGGTAACAGACGGATTATCAATAAGAAAGAAGCAGTGTTACCCTGTCGCTTATGCGGGCAAATTAAGCTGTCAGCCGTCTGTTTATGGCGCAACTTGTCTTGCTAGAAGATATGGGCTTAAAGACATTAATGCATCAGTTATTTATAAAGGGGATGTATTCAAGTACCACAAGGAGGATGCAAAGACAATTATTGATTGCCACGAACAGAGCTTTGAGAATATCGACAATGACAAGATTGTTGGTGCTTATGCGGTAGCGATTATGGGAAATGGTGAGAAGATTGCAGAAGTTATGACTATGGCGCAGATAAAGACCGCTTGGAAACAGGGATACGGATATAAGGAGACCGGAAATGGAGTTCATCAGAAATTCGCAGACCAAATGGCTATGAAAACTGTTAAAAATAGACTTCTCAAAGCTATCAACAATACTCATAGCGGTTTTGGCAAAGAAGATGATTACGAGGAAATCGGCCACGATGAAATGCTTGAACAGGATGTTGCTTATGATATTGAGCAGAATGCAAACACAGTAGATTTTGACGAGGACAACATAATTGATGTAGAGCCGACCGACACAGCCGACAAGCAGTCAGAGGAGCTACCACCATTCATGCAGAGCGAGGAGAACTGATATGAGAGTAATTTCACAGACAGGAAAAACAGATGTTCCTTATGAAAACTTTGTTTTTTCAATATTAAATAGTGGTGGCGGGAATTTTGGAATTGTTGCAGTTAAAAATGTCGCAGAGTCACCGGAATTTTTTATGAACAGCCTTATAGCAACCTATTCCACCGAAGCAAAAGCAATTAAGGCTATGGAAATGCTGAGAAAATCATATGAAAATAATGAGTTTTATCATCATATGTCTACCACAGATGCCTTTAAAGATCTTGCGAATCTTTTGAGTAATGAAGAATTTGACAAGGTAACGAGTGAGTACTTTCAATTCCCACAGGATGATGAAATTGAGGTGTGAGTATGAGAATTATTAAAGGCAAAGAGAAAGAATACAAGGATTGGTACGACAAGAATAGTGACGGATACAGCAGAGCTTGCTTCACTTATGCTGAAAGGTGGGCTGAACTGTTGGAAGCAGAAATCGACAAGAGCAATGATGTTATGAAGTGTTTTGCTGATAATGCAGACAGATTGAGCCGTGAAGCAGACACAGAGGGCATTACAGGATTTATGTACGGATGTGCAGTTAGCATTCTTTCACAGTGCTGGGAATACGGAGAGTATTTGAGAAAGTGGCATAACAAAAAGTATGACTATGACTATGACGGAGACGGAGTTGTAAATCCGGCAGTTATGGCAGTAGGTGTGAAATGATGAAACTTAAATGTATAGCAACAGGAAGTACGGGAAATACATATGCCTTAATTAGCGACACAGGAGAAATCCTATTACTTGATTTGGGCGTGTCAGAAAAGACTATCAAAAAGGGAATTGATTGGAAAATATCAAATGTTGTTGGAGCTGTAATTTCGCACGGGCACAAAGACCATTCTCTATCAGTTGAGGATTTTAAGTCAATGGGAATACCAATTTATGCACCATATTTGAAGATTGATTATATGTCAATGAATATGGGCGAATTTACGGTAAAACCTTTTGATTTAACAACAATAGACGGAAGCTGGACACACACAGACGCAAATGGTGAACCTTGCCCGATATACGGCTTTCTGATTACTCACAAGGAAATGGGAAGAATGCTTTATATTACCGACACAAATTTAATCAAGTGGAAGTTTAAAGACATAAACCACATCCTCTTAGGTGTGAATTATGACAAAGGCTTAATCGACAGGGATAACACAGGCAAAGCCAATCATGTATTCAGAGGTCATTTAAGTATTGACACGGCTTGTGATTTTGTCAAGGCAAATTATTCAGATAGCTTGCAGAACGTCATAATGTGCCATCTATCGGCAGAAAACGCTGATAGAGATAGTTTTATCGAGAAGATGAAAAAAGTCGCTTGTGGGGCAAATGTGGATGCTGCAGAGCGCAACAAGGAATGGCTACTTGCTAATCCTAATGAGTGCCCTTTTTAGAAAGAATTGAGAGGTGGAGAAAATGAAGAAAGAAGTTGACGGAGTAGCGGTCGAGACGAAAAGTATTCTGACTGCGCTGAAAATCATTAAAACAGTGTGTGAGGATAACGACTGCCTAACTTGCCCTTTTGGGAAAATTGAAAATGAAAAGGGTTTATGTCTAGTTAAAGACACAATACCTAGTGTGTGGAATATAAATAAACCTAATGATGTGTGGAGGGCATTGGAATGAGCGAAATAAAAGAAGAAAGAGTAACCGATTTGTCTATTATAATGGAAATGATAGATAGTAAACCTTATTATAGCGTGCAGTACAGAAATGTTGGTGAGGATGGCTACAACATCGGGTACAGCTCGTACAATTTAAAAACTGTATTAGAGTTCATTGGTGAATATTTTGAGATAGTAGAAAGTGACAGACAAACCAATGCCGACAGAATAAGGAATATGTCGGATGAAGAGTTAGCAGAATGGATTCGCAATATGTGCGATTTTGAAAAGGATGAAGAGCCCTATAAGTCGATTTATAATCTTGATACAGAGCAGGAAGAGGAAATCCATGACAGTTATGGAGATTTACTAAAATGGCTTCAATCAGAAGTGAAAGTAGAAGAAAGTGAGGAAAAATAATGAACATTGTAACACTTTTAGGACGATTAACTAGGGACCCTGAGATTAGATATTCACAGGGCGAAAATGCAATGGCAATAGCAAGATTTACACTTGCCGTTGACAAGAATTTTAAGAAGAAAGACGATAAGGCAAATTTCATTAACTGCGTGGCTTTTGGTAAGATTGCTGAAACAGTAGAAAAGCACGTATTTAAAGGCTCAAAGATAGCAGTTATCGGTGAGTGGACTACAGGCAGTTACAAGAATAAAGACGGAAACACAGTCTACACCAATGATTGCAACATATCTAAGTTGGAGTTTTGTGACAGTAAAAATTCAAGTGGCAGCAGTGCAGAACCACAGTCAAAACCCGATGATAGCTTTATGTCAATTCCCGATGGCATTGACGAGGAATTACCATTTAACTAAGAGTCGGTTGATTACAGGGCAGTCAATAACGGCTGTCCTAGAAAGGAAAAATAATGGATTATACAAATAAAATATTTGCAAATATTGCAAAGGATATGTCGGAGCAAAAAGATATTGCAGTTGTAAGAGCGTTTGTATTTCAGATTACAGAACTGCTACAGAAAAACGGCATTATACCGATATGCAGCGAAAGATACATAAATCTTAACCCTGATGTGCCGAATTACAGTTCTGTCAGAAGAGTCGCTGTTTCGTTTGATAAGCTTGATTGCACCAAGCATGACCGAAAAGTTAGAAAACAGGCATACAGAGATTTTATCAAGGAATTTGAGGATAGAGTTAATTCAAAAGATATATCTGAAAAACTCTTTGAAACTGAATGTATATTATTGGAGCGTGATAAGAATGAGATTAATTGACGCTGACACACTAAAGAAAGATTTAGAATCGGTTACTTTAAGTAATGGAACTTTGCTCAATACAAATACAGTATTGCTATTACTGGATAAATATCCGACAGCTTTTGATGTGGATAAGGCTGTAGAACAGTTGAACGAAAAAGCCACACTGTCAAGGCCTATAGGATGGCCAAGATATATAGGAACGGTACCATTGAAAGAAGCCGTTGAGATTGTGAAGCGAGGTGCAAAGGAACAAGAATGAGATTAATTAACGCAGACAAACTAAAGGAGGATAAAACAATGTGTAGAAAAATGAAAAGAACAATAATAGCTATGACTTGTGTGATTGCAATGGGGGGTTAATGCTGTACCGGTGTCGGCATGTACGCCACCACTTAAACCACCATCTGTGAAGATCCCAGACATCAATTTCGAGCCCGATGGTGCTTTAAAAGATGCAATCGACAACGCAGTGAAAAATTGGCTTGAGAAATGCATTCTCGGTACTCCGACAGTGAAATATGCATCTTACTACAAGAGTGCATCAAGGTATTTTCATTACAGTCACGTAGCGGTAAAGTGGTCAGAAGTCGAAAATGCAACATCCTATAAGGTGCGTATCACAAAAGCTGATGGAACATGGAAAGAATACGATACGACCTATACGGCGTTTTATAGTACTAATTACACTGATGATTTTATCGCTGACGGAATGGACGGAGCCACAGTAAGCGTCAAAGCTTATGGCGATAACGATACATTCGGCTGTTGGTCAGACGATACTAATATTACGAGATTTAGATATTAGGAGGGTGGTATGCAGACGGCAATTGATATTGTAAAGAGAGGTGGAAACATTGAATTATCAGAACATAGCGAGAGCCAAGGCAATAGAGCAGGAGAATAAAAAGCGACTGTTGAAGCTTAATCCAAAACTGAATGACAGGAGTGGGATTTACTTCCTACTCCGAGAAGATGAAAACGGCTTTAAGTATGCGTATGTCGGACAGGCGGTACATACACTTAGCAGATTGGCGAGCCACCTTGTAGGTTATGAACAACACATAGACCTTAGCTTACGCAAACACAAGCTGTACGACAAAGAGAAAAGCCCTTATGGTTGGCGAGTTGAATTTCTGAATTTCCCCGAAAGTCAGCTTGACGAAAAAGAGAAGTATTACATCAAGCTATATGCTGATAAGGGTTATCAGCTTAGAAATGTCAGTTTAGGCGGTCAAGGAGAGAATCGTGCTAGTGGTTCAATAGGTGAGAGAAAAGCACCTAAAGGCTATATGCAAGGCGTACAGCAAGGCAAAAAGGTGTTAGCGAGGGAATTATCCTCTATCGCAGAAAAGCATCTTAAAATCGAAATTAGAGACGATAAGAAGCACAACAAAATATCACAGAGGCAGTATGAGAAGTTTATGGATTTATTGAAAGTGGGTGAAGAAAATGCTGATTCCGAAAGTTGAAGCAAAGGAATTTGAAAAATTTGGATTTAAGAAGTGCAAGGGTGAATATGGTAAGAATGGTTGCTATTACCTTTGCGTTGCAAAAGATGTGAAAATGCTTTTTGTTAGCGATGTGTATTTTGGCGTTAATGATTGGAGGGATAATGACCCAAGAATACATAAATACGCAAATTGCCCATACAGAGGCCACAGAACATACCTTGATATTATTTATGAACTTATAAAAGCAGATATGCTTGTAAGCGATTGCATGAAAGTAGGTGGTTCAGAATGAAGATTTTAAGCAAGAAGAAATACAATAAACTCATTGAAGATTTTGAGGAATTACAGGAAAAGGTCAAGGAACTCGAAAGGATAAACAAGAGTCTTGAGAAAGAGTTGGAAGATAAAAAGACAAGTTGCAAGCTGAATAGTGGCAAGGATTTCTGCTTTAAATGCAAAAACTCTTACAGATACAAGACATATTGGGGAGTGACAGAAATCGAAAAATGCGGTTGCTTGTTTGATGTATCTTGTGAGGATTTTAAGAGAAAAGAAAGCGAGTGATTCAGAATGAGTAAAGCGTACAAATGTGATGCTTGTGGCAAATTTTGTAGCAATTGTTATAAAATAACAGGTTTTGATATTTACCCTGGTGATTACGCAGAAAGAGGCTATCCCGATGTTAATGAAAAGACAGCGATAAGTGACTTATGCGAAGATTGTTACAACGATATCAAGAGCTACATTCACGATAAGATATTTGAAAGAGCTAAAAAGCATATGAAGGGTTTAATTAACTAAAACCCAAAGAAAGTAGGTGATTCGGAATGAATTTACTTGAACACTATGTAACAAATATAACTCACGAAGAAGCTATAAAGGATAATGCTGAAGGAGTAAAAAGAAATTATGAATGAAGAAATGATGTTTACAGCTTGTAATATTCCGAAGTTTTTAGAGGAACAGATGAATAAAATGAAAGACACTCTTACAGGTGGTATGAACGAAGATAATCTTAAAGGTTTTGAGTATGCAGTAGATACTATGTTAAGTATTCTTAGGCAGATAATTCGTGCAGCCGAGATGGATGATGAGATTCTTGTGCATAGCGATAAAATCGCTGATGAGAATGAATTAGAAGAGTTTGATTTACATGATTTGTTAGAACTTTATGGTTGCAGAGTTGTGGCAAACTTACAGAAGAAAAGTGTTTAATGTTGTAAACTGAAATTTAGAAAGGATGCCAGTCTGGTAAGAGAAAAGAACAGGCAAAGTAAATAATTTTATCCAAAACTTAAAAGAAAAAGGCGCTACCGAGATAACACTTGATATAACAACAACAGGCAAAGGAATTGTCTATACATTAATTTGGTAGATATCCTGAAATCAAAAGAGAATTTGATGTAAAGATAAATTAGGATCTATGGAGGTAGATATATGATTACGCAGATAGGATTTTTAAGAAAAGGAGATGTGTTCAGATTTGAGGGTGATATTTACAAAGTAGGACATTTGTTGGAGAGTACAAATGGGTATGTTTCCTGTATTGATGTTAATACAGGAAAGAAAAAAAGATTGCATATTGATGTTGATGTAGAAATTGAACAGGCAAACTGAAATTTGTTGAAAGGAGTAAAACAGAGTGAAGTTTTTAAGCAAGAAGAAATGTGATGAAATTCTGAAAAGAATTACTGCAAATGAAATTATTCAGGTAGAGTACAGACTACACGATATGGAAGCAGAAACAAAAGCGACGGAAAATAGAGCAGAAATAGCTTTTATTGTCGGCGGTTTCAAGGGTATGAATAAGGTACAGAACACGTTGAGAAAAGGGTATAACAATATAAACCACGAGGGAAAAGATTAAAATACATCAACCGAAACTTGAAGAAAATAGGAGATTAAAAATGGCAGAACGTAGAATGTTCACAAAAAAAGTCACTGATGATGATAATTTTATGGCTTTGTCATCAAGTGCGCAAGCCTTATATTTGCATTTATCTATGTCTGCTGACGATGACGGATTTTGCAATCAGGTATCAGTTTCCATGTTCAAAGCTCACGCAAGTGTGGCTGATTTACAACAACTATTGGAAAAAAGATACATTTATCAGTTTGATAATGGTGTGATTGTAATTAAGCATTGGCGCATGGCAAACGCTTTGAGAAAAGACCGGTATACACCAACGAATTTTAAGGAAGAATTGGCAAAATTAAAGATAAAATCCAATGGTGCATACACATTTTCTGATGATGGTTGCCGTGTGGTTGCCAATGGGTTGCCAGATGGTTGCCAAGTGGTTGCCACTTGTCTGCCACAGGATAGTATAGGTAAGGTAAGTATAGATAAGAATAGTATAGTTAAGGATAGTAAAGAAAAAGATATTGATAAATCAATATCTAAAAAGAAAACTGTTTACTACCCTGATGACGCAATGCTAGAGAGTGCTTTTCAGGAATATTTGACAATGCGGAAAAAGATTAAAAAGCCAATATGCACCGAAATGGCATTACACCGAGCTATGAACACTATCGAGAAACTTTCAAAGGGTGATAACGATTTGGCTGTTAAAATTCTCAATCAGTCAGTAGACCATTGCTGGCAAGGGCTGTTTGCTCTAAAGGACAATGAGCCACATTCAGCTAACAAAGGCGCTATTGATTGGGATAATGTATGAGGTGGAGAAATGACAAGAGACGAGACAGTTAAAATCATTCGCATAATGTGTGATTGCTACCCCAATTACAAGCCGAGCAATTTATCAGAGACTGTAGATGTGTGGAATATGATGTTGGAAGAATATGACTACAGCCAAATATCTATGGCACTGAAAACTTACGTGCATTCTGATACAAGCGGATTTGCACCGAACGTAGGACAGTTACTTGATAAACTTCACTTAATCCAAGATCCGCAAGAGCTTAACGAAATGGAAGCATGGTTCCTTGTTAGCAGGGCACTACGAAATGGCTACTATGGTGCAGTTGAAGAATTTAATAAGCTACCACCACTTGTACAAAAGACTGTCGGGAGTCCTGATAATCTTAGGAACTGGGCACTGACGGACAGCAAGAGCATTGAAAACGTGGTACAGTCAAACTTTATGAGAACTTATAGGGTAGTTGTTAATCGAGCAAAGGAATACCAAAAAATGCCAAAGGATATAAAGGCATTGATTGAAAGCACCAATAGAAGCTCGTATTCGGCTCAAATCGGCTCTAAAAATCAACAGACGATAAAATTATCGCTTGAAGATAATAAAAGCCAAAATAAGCCGATTAAAGGCGTTCCAATGCCAAAAGAAATTAAGGAACGCATTAAGCAGATGAAAAGATAGGAGGTAAAGAGGTTTGTGCGCACAATTAAAGCTGGCTTTACTCCTAGCGAAAAATGATAAAAGACAAGTATTCTAGGCAGAGATATGAAGAACGAAAAGCCAGTAACCTTTGCGTGCTTTGCGGAAAACCACTTGATAGAGAAGGCGTGGTTTGTACGGCATGTAACAGCAAACGCACAGCGTATGGCCGAGAGCTTTATAAAAAATTACAGGCAGTTGGTGTTTGCCCTAGATGTGGCAAGAACTTGCTGTATGGTGACGAAAAAAGCTGTATTGAGTGTAGGGCGAAATCAGCCGAAGCCGCGTCAAAGAAACGTGCTGCTGATGTAAAAAAATACAATGAGCGACAAAAGGCATGGCGAAAAGCACGATACGAAAAAGACAAGGAAAATGGCATATGCACACGCTGCCGCAAAAGGAAAGCAGACCCGGGGCATACCACTTGCACATTTTGCAGAGAAACAATGAGAAGAGCACGAGTTAAAATGCCCGAAAGAACCGGCAGATACGAACAAGGGCTATGTTTTTTCTGTGATAATCCGGTAAAACCCGGATATAAGGTCTGCGAAATGCACTATCAGCAAAACGTTAAGAACGCAACTTGTGAAAAGGCAAACATCGCACGGCAGAAAATAAAAGAAAGGAGTCCACAATGGACGCCTTGAAAGATTTTTACGGTTTTTACCGGCCATTGCAAAGGAAATATGACTTGCGAATGTTTTACAGAACAAATAGCAAAGAAGCAAAAATAACTATCCGGTGGCGCGGTAAAGAACTTGTAAAAGTCACAGAAGAAACTACCGAAGCCTGTTTTATCAGGGCAAAACGAGAACTTGAAGAAAGAATGAAGAAATATGAGCAACAAACTGAAACCAAAGAAAAAGCGCAAAGAGCCGGATTTTACATGGACAAAATCAGAGAGAGTTACGCTGAAAAACAGCAATAACCGCAGAAAGCTCGTAAGGCGGTCTTTCACAGACTTTATGGACTTAGGCTACTATGTACTGTATTTACATCATGGATTTGGTAATAAGCGCATTGTAAGGCTTGAAAGAACCATAAATGAGTACCTTGAAAGGGCACAGACTGAAAAAGAAATGAAAACTGAAACGCTTGCTGAACTTTTGAAAATGAGATACGGCATTGATGTGCAGAAAGAGATTAATTTAATCCCGATGCAGCAGTTAATTAGGATTTATCAGAGAAATAATCCGCTTACAATAAACGACACACGACAGCTTTTAAACGGCACGGCATACAGCTACATGACTTTAGCGTGTACGGCACTTAAGCTGATGTTTAAATTGTCGGTTAAGGAAATTAAAGAGTTTATCGCAGAATTTAGGGATTTAATCGACACGTTGTATAAATTTAATCAATTCGGTCTGACATTACCAAAAGTGGCACAATGCCTTGCTGATGAAGTTAATTACGTTGATGAAAGGTACATAAAGGTGATTGATTAATGACTTATGCATGGGATAATGACAGCACTCAAAATGCTCACATAAAGCAGATGAGAGATTTAAACACATGCCGGATTATGGGAAAGGAGCAAAGCATGGGACTAATTGATGTAGACACACTAAAGAAAGATTTAAAATCGGTTACTTTAAGCAATGGAGCTTTAGTAAATACAAATGCAGTATTGCATTTACTAGAAGAATATCCGACCGCCTTTGATGTGGACAAGGTTGTGGAGCAGTTGGAAAAGAAGATACAGACGCATGAGTGTTGTATAGAATATGAAAAGAAAAATGGAACGATAACAGAAGAATTTCAGCAAAGAAAAGCGGTTGAAGTGCTGAAAGATGCAATAGAGATTGTAAAGAGATGCGGAAAGGAGCAGTGAAGGAGAGATTAACAGAAAGCAATCCATCATGGATAGATGATGAATTATGGGAACGTGCTTGCGAGCCAGACTGTGAAGAAATAGATGCAGTATATCGAAAGCTAAAAGATTATGAGGATTTAGAGGAACAGGGCAGGCTTGTTATTTTACCTTGTAAAGTTGGAGATACAGTATATGTCAACGGCGTGTTGGGTTGTGGTGAAGCGGAGAGGTACAGAGTTATCCGAGTTGATTACCACAGTACACTAGGGACAGGGAGAAACGAGTTTTACATTGAAGCTTTGCTTTGTGCAAATCCTGATAGTTCAATAGGTTTTTATGATAAGCAGTTTGGCAAAACAGTATTCCTCACAAAAGCAGAAGCCGAAACAAAACTGAAAGAATTGAGAGGTGAAGAAGATGGCACAATGGAATAAAAATACAGTACCAAAATGTAAGAATAAAAAATGCTCAGATGAAGTTTTGGCAACGGTAGAACACATAGGATATGGCGGAAAACTTTACAGGAGAGTGGTTAAGGCGGTTTACTTCCCATATCATCACTGTACTATTGATGATATGGCTTGGGATATGCGTGATGGCGTTCCTGATGATTGGGAATATTGTGAAGAACAAGATTCATATTGGATTCCACAAGGATGGTATGAAGTGTGTGATTACTTTGAGGATTATTCCTATTCAGATATTACAGATATGGTTACTGCATGGATGAAGTTACCTAAACCATATGAACCAAGAGTTAAAGAGTTTGGAGGTGGAGAAAATGAAAGTAGTAATTGACATACCTAAAGATTTCGAAGGGGATTATATTGTTGACAAATTCAAAGATTTCTTTTCGAGGGTTATTGTAGATATTGATTGCAAAGGTATGTGTGGTAGATACGAGAAAGAAATTGCTGAAATGTTTTTAAAGTCATTTGACGATAGTAAAGAAAAGATTTCTTGCAACTGCAAGCGCAACAGCAATTCAAGAGATAATGAGCCTTGCTGCGGATGCGATGGCAGCCGCACCAATGCCGACAGGATAAGGAATATGTCGGATGAAGAGTTGGCGGATGTATTATTTGATAGCTGTCTTGAAGTTATGAAATTGGAAGAATGTACTAATACAGATAATTGTGAAGTGTGCAAAAGATGCGTACTTGAATGGCTTCGGTCAGAAGCGGAACAGTCTAGAAGAAAGGACGATGAACAATGAGTGAAGAATTAAGACCATGCCCGTTCTGTGGTGGGAAAGCAAAAGTAAAAGCAGTAAAGAAAGATTATATAGGGTTTACAGTATGGTGTGCATGTTGTAACTGTGGCGCAAGGACAGGTGGGTTTTGTCCAGATATGAGCAAAGAGGATGACACGATAGAAAATATCGAGGAGTCTAAGAAAAGAGCTATTAAAGCATGGAACAGGAGGACGAGCAATGAGATTGATTGATTCAGATAAAATAATAGAGCATCTTGAAAAAGTAAGAAAAGAAAGTGCTAGTTTGGTTGACGTGGCACATATCATTGGGTTTCAGAGCGTGATTGACGCACAGCCGACCGCTTATGATGTAGATAAGGTTGTGAAACAATTAAAAGAAAGAAGCAAAGAGTTTAACTCTGGTTTGAGATTGCATGGAAAACCAGAAGATATACTTACTGATGAAGCGATTGAGATAGTAAAGGCAGGTGGAATGGATGGCAACTAAACCGATTTTATTCAATGTCGAGATGGTTCGGGCAATTCTGGGCGGAAGAAAGAGCTGTATAAGAAGAATTATAAAACAACAGCCAAAAGGATTTTTTTCAGCATTTGAAGTAAGCGAAGAACCGCTGTATATATATGACACAGACGGAAATCAAGAAAAAATCACACCACCATATCAGCCGGGCGACATCCTGTATGTCAGAGAGACGTTTGCATGGCAGCCGTGCTGGGATTGCGGAATGGATTGTGAGCAGGGAGGGTGCGAACACGAAGCAGAACGGAGATTACATGACGAGAAAAAGGAACATGGATGCTACATGTACCGTGCCGAATATGAGGATAATGAATATCCATCAGCCGACACATGGCATCCATCGATTCATATGAAAAAAGACATTGCGCGTATCTGGCTAAAGGTTACAGATGTGAGAGTGGAGCGATTGCAGGATATTACGGAAGTCGGCATACGAAAAGAAGGAATTGAGGTAGATCCGAAGGAATGCGCTGGTAAATTTGATTTCATCTCTGAATTGTTTCTCTTATTTCAGAGATTGTGGGATTCTACCGTCAAGAAATCCGACCTTGACTGTTACGGTTGGAATGCGAACCCTTGGGTGTGGGTTATCGAATTTGAGCGGTGCAAAAAGCCGAAAGGAGAAAATTAGATGAACGATAGATATTTATTCAAAGCAAAGGATTGCAACTCTATATGGCGCGCTGGGTTGCTTATAGCACTACAAGAAGGTAGATGTGCAATAGAGGAAAAGGATGGAAGTAAATGGGCGTGTGATTCTGAAACTCTCTGCCAATGCACCGGCTTAAAAGACAAGAACGGCAAGCTGATTTGGGAGAATGATGTTGTCAGAGATAAACATGGTAATTGTTATAAAGCCTTTTGGCAGAATAACTATTATCAGTTCTCTTGGATTTGCGTAAAATCAGATATATTTTCAATCGGTGTCAAGTGGGATTTATGGAGTTTTAAGAGTTTTGAAATTGAAGTTATTGGCAACATATTTGACAATAAAGAGTTATTAGAAAGTGAGGAATAATATGGCAAAGATATTTAGGTTTAGCGGCTACTTTGTAGAAAATGATGAGATAGAAGATGTAGCCAACTTTGAAGACAGAATTAGTGAACTGTGCGTGGAAAGCGAGGATATTATCCAGCAGTTACATATTGAAGAAAGTGAGGAATTTGAAGCTGATGGAGAATTAGAAGAAAATTGCGAATTTGATATGAATTTGCTTAAAGAAGTTTCACTTATGT
>UMEZ01089986.1_pt1 | contig 31911 bp, 21 predicted proteins | sample 1964841 | NCBI WGS metagenome assembly UMEZ01 (sample SAMEA4836029, study PRJEB28245) | human gut metagenome | biome: gut microbiome; material: fecal sample | place: Denmark | collected 2008 | reverse complement strand
CGGCCGGACATGGCCACGTCAAACCGGAATTTGAGCGGAGCGGAGCGGCCCGTCTGGTGGTTGGGGGAGGCGGTCACATGGGCGGCCATGGAAATAGCCGGGAACAGGTGGCCTATGCCCCACTGCATGAACACGCGTTCATAAGCGTCCGTGTTGTCGGACGTCCAGAATTCATGATGCTTCCACATGGTTCCATAGTCGGCGCGGCCTCCTCCGGAGGAACAGGCCTGGAATATCACATCCGGGAATTCCGCCGCCAGCGTCTCAAGAATACGTTCATAGCCCCGCACGTAGTCAATGGGCAGATTCCCCTGGCGACAGGTATCCAGCCAGGGAGAGCCAGGGTCGGAAATTTTGCGGTTGCAATCCCATTTGACGTAGGAAATACCCGGATGCCCCCCAAGCAGCTTCCGCATGGCGTCAAGAATGTACCTGCATACATGAGGATTGCTCAGGTCCAGCAAATACTGGCTGCGTTCCAGCCTGTTTTCCCGATGCGGGAGACCGATGACCCACTCCGGATGGTTCTGATAAAGCTCCGAATGAGGGTTCACCATTTCCGGCTCCACCCAGATGCCGAAGCGTATTCCCAGTTTTTCCGCTTGGCGAATGAGGCCTTCCAGTCCATGAGGCAATTTAGCGCGGTTAACTTGCCAGTCCCCCAATCCGGCACGGGCGTCATTGCGGGGGAACCGGCCGCCAAACCAGCCGTCATCCAGCACGAAAAGCTCTATCCCCAAGTCTGCCGCACGTTTCATCATGCCGTGCAACACTTTTTCCGTAAAGGTAAAATACACCCCCTCCCAGGAATTCAGCAAGGTCGGCCTCTCTGATTCTCCACCGCGCAGGCCGTAACGGCGCGCCCAGCGGTGGATGCGCCGGGAGGCCTCTCCCTTGCCGTTTTTACTGTGCGCCAGAATGAGGGGCGGCGTCTTGAACACACCGCCGCCGTCCAGCAGATAGGGCGCGGGAGCCATATCCAGCCCCGCTCCGGCAAAAAGGTAATGATACGGGCTGTGCCGAAACCATATCCGGTAATTGCCGGACCATGCCAGCGCCCCCAGAACCACCTCTCCGGAATCCTCCCGCGCCGGACCGTCCAGAGAGATGATGAATCCGGGGCTTCCCTCCTGGGCGGTGCGGGTGCCGGTTCCGGATACCAGGGCAAGTTCATGCCCCCGGGCCACTTCTTCCTCACTCATCAGGGACTCGCCGCCCCAGGTGCCGCGGAAGCTGGTGACGAAATACCGTTCTGCGCGCAAACCCAGCTGTGCGGACGCCGCGCGGTGCAGGCGGATGCCTTCTTTCCCTTCGTTCCGAATCACCGCCCATTGCAGAAAAGTGTCCGATTCCCTGTGGGAGCGCACGTGGATTTCCACCCGCACAGGGTAGGAAGGGTCCTTCCCATAGAAGACGGCTTCTTCCCGGTCGTCATCCAGTTCCAGCACTTCCCAATCCAGGCATTCCAGGCTCAGGGAAAGGGCCCCGTCCGCCTGGGTTACGCAAATGCAGTACTCGCCGGACGCATTGGGAAGCCCTGTTACGGAATCCGCCAGGGAGGAATACAGGAGAGGAGCATCCGCGGCGTTTTCCAGAGCATCCTCCGGTTCACGCAGCTTCGGTCCGTAATAGGCGCGGCGCACACGGCCCTGTTCATCTTTGTACAGGGTCATCTGAGAGGAACGGGTCAGCAAATGAACGGAATCCGGAATCATGATCGGCAAATGCGGAAAGGGCCAGTTACTTATTCAGGCAGGCAAAAACGCTCCTGCCTTATCCACATTAAGGGCCTCCACGGACGGGGAAGTCAATGGCAAAATGACAGGAGTTCCCGAGCGTTTCCCCTACTCCTTCCACAGAAGGGAAGAGGGGCGGAATTTCATGGTTTTCGATTCATGCACCAGCAGCCTGCCGCCGTTTTCCGGATGGCGTACGATGCGGGCGCGGCGCCGCTTGACGCGGAAAGTTCCAAAGCCCCGGAATTTCACCAGCGACCGCCTCCGAACTGCCCGCGCAATCGTCTTCAGCACCGCGTTCAACGCATGTTCCGCCTGCCGGGAAGTAACGTCATTCCCCAGCTCACGCTGGAGCTCCCGGATAAATTGTGTTTTATTCATAGGCCTCCCAGTATGAGGCCCCCGTTTTTCCGGTAAAGCGGCAACGGCGCACCCTCATTCCTGCCACTATACCCATACAAACGCCCCCTTCCATTCCGGCCTGCGAGTTTCCTCCTTGCCCCCGCGGGCCAGCCCCATTAAGGTTCAGGGGAAATGCCTGCCTCTGCCGCTGATGCCCCGTGCCCGGAACAAGCGTTCAACGCAACTGCGCTGAAGTGGCACACCTGCGCCTGGCTTCTGCTGCCCGTCCTGATATTCCTGGCCGGGTGGATGCACTGGTACGCCGCTCTCCCCCTCATGCTCCTGACGGCTGCGGGACTGGCACCCCGAAAATGCAAGGAACCGCAAACAAGGGATTCCCTTCCCGCCTTCCCCCTGTTCACCCGCTCTTCATTTCTCGCCCTGGCGGCGTTTGCCGCCCTGATGACGCTTTCCGGCTGGGGGGAATGGGTCAACCAGCACCCTGACCATATCGTCAGAAACGCCTGCCTGCGTGAATTGGTAGCCAGCCCATGGCCCGTCATCTTTCCGGACGGGAACATGCTGGTTTACAACACGGGGTTCTGGCTGGTCCCAGCCCTGGCGGGAAAACTGGCAGGGCTGGACGCCGCACGCGTGTTTGTCGTTCTGTGGGGAACCTGGGGGCTGTTTCTTACCTGGCTGTGGCTCTGCGTTTTCTCCGGACGCCGCTCCCTGCTGCTCGCCCTGCTGATGGCGGCATTCGGTTCTCTGCTGAATTTCCAGTGCTGGCTGGGGCTGGACCTGTTCCGCCTGCATTACTTCGGCACGGCGGAACAAATCATGTGCAGCGCAAACGCATCCATTCCTGTTCTGCTCTTTTTCATCTTCCTGGCTTCAGGACGCATGCCCCTATACTGGATGCCTATTCTGTTCGCAGCCACGGCCTTTTATTCCCCCCTCGCGGCCCTTGGAGGGCTGCCCCTGGCGGCCTGCCAGTGGCGCCGCCAATGGAAAGGCGTCCTCCCTCTCCGGGATGTCCTGCTCCACCCCTCCTTTTCAGCCGCCGTTCTGCTGGGAACGTGTTTTCTTCTTTATTATGGGGCGGTAAACGCGCCATCCTCCCACATGGGCATACGGCCTTTTTATACGCATCCGGGGGATTTCCTGCTTATGGCGACCTCATTCCTGCTGTACGCCCTGTTCTGCTGGCGGGATTTCCGCAAGAATCCCCTCTTCATCTGTACGCTGGCAACCGGCCTGATTCTGCCTTTCTTTTACGTGAACGGAGACGTCAATGACCTGCTTTGCAAAGGAAGCGTTCCGGTCATGGCCTGCCTGCTTGCCTTTCTGGCTTCCTCCTGGACGCGGCATCCCGGTCTCCGCGTCTGGATATGGCTTTTGCTGGCGTTCGGACTGGCGCCCCGGTTCAACATTCCCTATTATTGCTGTTCTTCCAGCGCCCTCCAGGAGTTTCTGGCGCCTCCGGCTTCGGAAACAGAGCCTTCTTCCTTCGCCAGCCGGGAGTGGAAGCTGCTCTTCTATGCGCCCCAGGCGCGCCGCCAGGATGAATGGGGCCGCACCATGCACCACCCCGGACATCGGTGGTATCCCTACTATTCCGGCACGCCGCGCCCATGGCTGCGCTTCATTTACCGTTTTTAGAAGAGTAATATGATGCCGAATGAGGGCGGCAAAATCGGGCAGCTTGCCCGTGTGCAGGTATTAAATTTGACCTCCGATGTCCCTAAACTTTTCAATGAAAGCGACGATTTTTTGAAAGACGCTCTGTTTCTTCGTCAGATATTGAGGATTTAATGGACTCATCTTCGGCAGAATAGCATTGAGGTCAGCGCCGTTCTCGCTGGCGTACTTCCGTTTCAAAGATGTTTGAATATATCGCTTTGCGGCTTCCTCGTTCAGTTTCTCTCCCGTAATCAGAGCAGCAGCTTCCTTTTTCTGTTTCTCCTGGGCATAAGTAAAGAAAGCGGCAATAATATCAGTCTTATCTCGCATCGATTCCAAATCTGTTTCATTGATAAAATCAACAATGAGACTCTCTTTTGCCCTGTTCCCGATGCTCGCTCTGATAACACGGCGCACCTCATCTACCAATGCAGGCTTGTCCTTCGTTTTCCTGTTGTGTTCGAAAATCAGTCCGAGAATATAGTCGAGATCTATTTCCTGAGATTTAAGCAGATCAATTTCAAAAACCACATCATCCCAGTCTATTTTTGAATCTTCCGGAGCTTTACCGTTCCTCTCATGTCTGAACCAGTCTCGGATATCATTGTATATCGAACGATAATCCTGTACGGTTCGCTCTTTCAGTACATCAATGCCCTGCATGGCTGCAATATCTTCATCAGTCAAGAAGTTGGCATTCTTAAACGCTTCAAGAGCCGCACTATCCGCTTTGTCTATTTTTTGCAGGGCTTTGAGCTGCGTAAACTCATCGTAGTTTTGTAAAATATTTTCTATCCGCAAATATTCTCCGAACAGCTTAACAAAGGATTTTTTATCTGCTTCCGTCACTATCCCATCGGGGGCAGGGAATTTTTCTTTCAGTTCCCTGACAACTTCCACATACCCTTTTCTCGCCTCGCCGGTGGCAATATCTTTAAATCCTTCAAGATATTCCTTGTAGCTCTTTTCAAGCACTACGTTCCTTGTGTTCTTATCTCCGAACAAAGTGATCGCATCTATTGTAGATTGTTCCAAATCCCTGAATGTGACGATATTGCCGAAAGTCTTGGTTGCGTCATAGATGCGATTGGTACGTGAAAACGCCTGCATCAGACCGTGATAACGCAGATTCTTGTCTACAAACAGTGTATTCAAAGCAGGAGCATCAAAACCGGTAAGGAACATACCGACCACAATGAGCAAGTCAACCTCCTGGTTTTTTACTCTTTTGGCCAAATCGCGATAATAGTTTTGGAACTCTTTACTATCCACTCCGAAGTTTGTTTTAAACATCACGTTGTAATCGCCAATCGCTTTTGCCAAAAACTCTTTGGCGCTGCTGTCCATTGCCGAAGGGTCAAAATTTTCATCTTTGATATCGCCCTTAGCGCTTTGCTCTTCATTTGGGGCGAAAGAAAATATGGTGGCAATTTTCAGGGGCCTGTCACTTTCTTTCTGCAGATTGTTCAATTCCTGATAATACAGTTTGGCAGCCTCAACGCTGTTTACTGCGAACATGGCATTAAAGCCCTTGTTATTCCCTTGCGTTCTATGGGTTTTTATCCTGAAATTCTGCAGGATGTATTGAGAAATCTCTTTGATTCGGTCCGGATGAAGCAAAAGCTTTTGATTTTCTGCCGCATTCAACTTGATTTCATCTTTTTCAGTTTCCAAATTCTTAAACCGTGGACGAACATCGTTGTAGTCCACTTTGAACTTCAAAACCTTTTCATCACGTATGGCGTCTGTGATGACATACGAATGCAGCTCACGGCCGAACACACTGGCCGTAGTCTCCGCCCCCAAAGCATTCTCAGGAAAGATAGGGGTCCCCGTAAAGCCAAATTGGTAATATCTCTTGAATCTCTTTTTCAGATTCTTCTGCGCTTCTCCGAATTGGGAACGGTGGCACTCATCGAAGATAAATACAACCTGCTTTTGATAGACAGGCAAGTCGCTTTCGCTCTTCATGAGGTTGTTCAGCTTTTGAATGGTCGTGACAATGATTTTGTTGTCATCCTTCTCTATGTTCCGCTTCAGTCCCGCCGTGCTCTCTGACCCATTGACGCTATCGGGCGAGAAACGTTGATATTCTTTCATCGTCTGATAGTCCAAATCCTTGCGGTCAACAACAAAGAACACCTTGTCGATAAAATCAAGTTGGGTGGCAAGCTGCGCGGCCTTAAAACTCGTCAGAGTTTTGCCAGACCCCGTGGTGTGCCAGATGTATCCGCCTCCTTCCGGATTGCTCCATTTCTTAGCCTGGTAAGAGCTCTTTATCTTCCACAAGATGCGTTCCGTTGCCGCAATCTGGTAGGGTCGCATAATGAGCAGCGTGTTACTGACATCGAACACCGAATATGTGAAAAGAACCTGCAGCAGCGTATTTTTCTGGAAAAATGTCGCCGTAAAATCCTTTAAGTCTTTAATCAGCGTATTGTCCGACTTCGCCCAGTTCATCGTAAAGTCAAAACTGTTTTTATCGCGCTTTACGGTATTGGCAAAATAACGGGTGTCCGTACCGTTGGAGATGACGAAAACCTGTAAGTATTTATAAAGTGAACTTTCGCTGTTGAAGCTCTCTTTGCTATAGCGATGCACCTGATTAAAAGCCTCGCGGATAGCCACACCACGCTTTTTCAGCTCTACCTGCACCATAGGCAACCCATTTACCAGTATCGTGACATCATAACGGTTTGTCTGTACCCCAAACTGCTCAAACTGATTAATTACCTGCACTTTGTTGCGGGCAATATTTGTTTTGTCTACCAAATAGATATTTTGGATATGCCCATCGTCAAACACAAAGTCATAGATGTAATTATCGTGTATTTTTTTTGTTTTTTCAGCAAGACTGTCACTCTTCTTGTCTAAATATTCCTCCAGAAAGCGCCCCCATTCAGAATCGGTGAAAACGATATTATTGAGTGCCTGTAACTGGTTTCTCGCATTGCAGAGCAGGTCGTCAGGCGTAACAAGGCTGGGAACATATTCGTAACCTTGTGATATCAAGTCTTCTATGAATTCACGTTCCAAAGCCGCCTCTGTCTGATAACCTGCGGGCGGCTCGCTTACCATTGAACTCTTGATGTAGTTGTCGAGAACGATAAAATTTTGCAATTCTGCAATGGTGCTGTATTGTGTCATGGCTTTCTCTCTTTCCAGTACCTGTTATCTATCAGATGATCTAATAAAAATCTCACAGTTTTCTTTTCTGCTTCTGTCGGTTCCGCTACAGCTTCATTGGATAATGTAGAGTGGCTTGTGAACTGAATAATCCTGTTATAGTAGATTTGCCTGTCATCAGGTAACAAATCAGACCATTTTGGATATCCTAAGAAGTTTGCCGTTTTTTCGTAGAGATTGCGCAGTAGCGTGAAATGGTATTTCTGAACAGTGCCTGAATCAAGCGCCTCTTCGATAGTCTGCTTTAGGAAAATATGATAGGAAAAACTTTTGTTTGAATCCCCTCTCTTTTCTTCAAGTTTAAAAGTCCCGTCTTCATATTTACTTAGCATATAGCCTGCATTAGCCTTTAATTCATTATAAATTACATTATAAAATAAAGGATTATGCGTCGTAATGATAAATTTTAAATCAGAATCACTACTTTTTATAACTTCTGCTATATTGACAGCCAATTCTATTAAATGATTTTCATCCAGCGAACTTACTGGATCATCAATGAATATATATTCCAAATCATCAAACTTATTTGTCGAGCGGTTTTCTGGCTCTTCATGTAATACTCCAACTACTTCCTTCAGAAGACTATAAAACACGCACCAAATAAAACAGCTTTCTTCGCCTCTCGATATTTTGATATTATCAATTTGCTCTTCGTTGCCGCCTTTTATAGAAAAGGAAACCTCATTATAAACCTTATCATTACTTTTAATGAAATATGGAGTCAGTTTATCATTAGTATAATGCTGGAAATTAGTTATAATATTTCTGTCTTGTCCTTCATCTTCAAGCACCCATTCAGTAAAGGCATTAGGACGTATCAACAGCTTCCTGTCTGTATCTTTCTCCAAATCATTATCCCAATAGAACAAATCTTCAGTAAAAGCATTATAATACAATACTTTTACGCCAGTATCCCCGTCTTGCGCTTCTTCTTCCTCATGCTTGGGCGACACCAACTCTTTGAATGCGCGAGACAGCCGCGTCTTTCCTGTGCCGTTAAAGGCATAGATAAGCTGGACCTTCTTTGGACTGTTTTTTAGCTCCTGAGCTATTTCTGTCAATGTTTTTCCCATATTCAGGCTGTTGCTTTATTATCGGGAAATGATAATAATTGGTTACGGTAATATTCATACTGTTTTCTACGCAGTTCTATTTCCTTTGGCAAGCCTTCACTGATGGAGGTTGTCAGCGTGTCAAATTTGTCGAGAATGGAGACGATGCGGCGTTGCTCTTCGAGAGATTTTTTTTTGTCATTCGGATATGGAATGGGAATAAGCGTTTTCTTGAGATTTTCATTATATAACCTCTGTATTGTTCCCCCTTCTGCTATTTTCCATTTTGCTATCTGATAGCAGTAAAATAGATATTTATTTAAAACTCGGCTTTCATCATTTTCAACCCAAACAATATTGCTATCTTGGAAATATGCTTCCTGTCCATCGAATATAACAGCTTTACCTATTGTACCACTTGCAGAAATAAGAATCTCGCCAACCTTGGGATAATTATATTTCGATTTATATTCATTGAATAATTCTCTTGAAATATAGGCACTAGGTTCCCTTCCGAAAGTGCCAATTTTATAAAAAGGTATCTCAGCAAAATCAGAAGTCTGTTCTTTAAGAACACGTTTACACATACGAATTTCTCCTATAACCCCTAAAGGCATCCATGTGAAAGATAATAGCTTATCGCGATAGTACTCATACTGTTTCTTTCTCGCTGTAAGCTCCGCTGTAAGCTCCGCTGTAAGCTCCGTGAAATTGTCCAGAATACGGACAATTTCACTCTGCACCTCAAGTGGTGGTAAAGGAATTTCAAACGCTGAATAAACAGAAATCCATAATCTCTTGTGTTCAGAGGAAGTGAATCCTATGTTTCCCATGACATGAAAGAGGTATCTTAAAGTTATTTTTTTAGGTTTCGCTTTAAGCATTTTCATTGCAGAAGATTTCACCTTAAAAGGGAAATCCACCCATTTGAGTGCTCCTGTGAAATCATCAAAGATAATAACAGGATTATCTTTTGATGCTTCATAAATGCCATCTGTTTCATCAGTATATCCAAGAATAAAGGATTGTCCTGCTGTAAGTACAGGTATTTTAAAATTATCATTATAATCTGTACTATTTACAATGTATTTTGATGGCTGTTCATAGTCGGCTACTTCACCAATAGCAATAAATTCTACACCATTCGGGCAAAGCTCCTGTATCAGCTCGTCTAGTCTACTCATTTTATGTCACCTCCCTTTAACATCTGCTTGACTACATCGGTCAGAAAAGCCGTTCCTGTTATTGCCGGCTCATTATTCATCCTCCAACTCCTTAATAATCGCGTCAATATCCGCACGCAGCGCATCTATCCTCTTCACCGTTTGCTTCACCTCGGCATTCAGCCTGGCAATATCAATCGCCTCGCGCGTATCTTTCGCCTCTACATATGAACTCACAGAGAGGTTATAGCCATTCTCCGCAATCTTGCTGTTATCTACTAATGCCGCAACATATTCCACCGGTTCCTTTCTGTCGAATATATCGACTATTCTTTCTATGTGCTCATCTGTCAGGACATTGTTATTGGTCTGCTTTTTAAAGAAATCTTCCCCGCTGGCGTCAATAAACTGCGTCTTCGTATCAGCCTTGTGCCTGGACAGCACGAGGATATTCACGGAGATGCCCGTTCCATAGAAGAGATTGGGAGGCAACGCAATGACCGTTTCCACAAAGTTGCCGTCCACAAGATATTTCCTTATCTTCTGTTCCGCGCCGCCACGGTAGAAGATGCCGGGGAAGCAGACAATGGCAGCCCTGCCTCTGGCGGAAAGATAGCTGAGGGCGTGAAGCACAAAAGCAAAATCGGCTTTTGACTTTGGCGCTAACACTCCTGCCGGGGCAAAGCGGTCGTCATTGATAAGCGTTGGGTCGTCGCTTCCCACCCAATTGACGGAGTATGGCGGATTTGAGACGATGGCGTCAAATGGTTTTTCATCGCCATATTGAGGATTGATCAGCGTATTGCCCAGCGCTATGTCGAACTTGTCATAATTGATATTATGCAAGAACATATTCATCCGTGCCAGGTTGTAAGTGGTGTGGTTGATTTCCTGCCCGAAAAAGCCATCTTCAATGAGATGCGCATCAAACTGTTTCTTCGCTTGAAGCAGCAACGAACCCGAACCGCAAGCCGGATCATAAATCTTGTTGACGGAAGTCAATCCCGACATAGCTAATCGCGCTATCAACTTCGATACATTCTGAGGCGTAAAGAACTCTCCGCCGGATTTGCCGGCATTGGCAGCATAATTGGAAATCAGAAACTCGTAGGCATCTCCGAAAAGATCTATCTCATTATCCTCAAAATTACCGAAATCCAGACTTTCCACACCTTTGATAACTGCCGCCAAACGCCTGTTTTTCTCCTCCACGGTGTTGCCCAAACGGTTGCTTGTGGTGTCAAAGTCGGCAAACAGTCCCTTTATGTCGTGTTCGGACGGATACCCATTGGCAGAACTCTCTATCGCATCGAAAATAGCGGCCAAGTCCGTATTCAGATTAGGATTGTTGTTGGCATTCTTTGCTATATTCACAAAGAGCTGAGTAGGATAGATGAAATACCCTTTTGTCCTGGTGGCGTCATCTTTTATCTCAGGGGTGATAACGTCATCCGACATATTCGCATAGTTGACGCTCTCGTCACCGCCTTCAATGAAGTTGGTGAAGTTCTCACTGATAAACCGATAAAAAAGAGCTCCTAAGACAAACTGCTTAAAATCCCAGCCGTCAACGGCGCCACGCACTTCGTTGGCGATTTTCCAAATAGTAGATTGCAATTCATCTCTTTGCTTTATACTGGTCATATTAATTAAATTATTCTTAATTCAGATTACAAAGTTAAAATATCAACACGTCAGGACTTGATAAACCAACAAAAACCATAAGCTGCCATTCCCGGCGCTACGTGTCAAAAATCACTTTTCAACGGATAACCGTTTAAAACCGTTCCGTTTCATCATTCCGCTTTTGCCGCCGTCATTATTTGGCTTCGCGGATACCTTGCCATTAAGCATTTCAATTCAGCTTCTTCCGGTTTACATGATTATTCCAGGCTTCTTCAATAATTCCGGCAAGAGGCTTTCCATACTTGTCCACTTCACTTTTGGTGAACAGGCTCTTGATCAATTCTCCGGAAACAGGGTCAATGATAAACACGGCGGGAGGACCAAGAACCACATACGGCGCACGGGGAGAATCCGCACACCCCACGATTTTTGCGGCTTCTTCCGGAACCATCTTGAATTTAAACGTTCCCGGGGAATTGCCCGGCACCTGTTTGGTGTCCACCAGCCAAAATATAAATTTCTTCCCGGCGGCATTTTTGAAATTTGTTTTTTTGATATATTCCCGGGTAAAAATATTACACCGGGAACACCATGAAGAACCGGTCAGGTAAATCACCAGCGGCAGCTTTTTCTTCATAGCTTCATTACGGAGTTTGTCAAAAACGGGGCTGCCCGATTTATTGACTTCAGGTATCCTGTTTTTATTGGCAAACCCGAAAATGGGAGGACGCTGTTGAGCTATGCCGGCCTGAGGGGCAAACAGCCCTGAAACCACAGCGGAACAACATAAAAAAAGGAAAGGCCTCATACGTGTTCCTACTATAGATACTATCCCGGGATAGTCAAACAGCAAGCGTTTCCCGGTTTCCGGGAAAAAAGAAATGCCCTTTACATGAACCATAGCAGGGCTATTCACTTGCCAAGTCCGAATGAAGCTGTAAGAATCCGCGCCATGAGAAAGCTCCTGATCCGCTCCTGTCTGATTGCCGGGCTGACCTGGACCTATTCCTGCGCCTCCAACAAGGAAACGGCGCCTCAGGCCCCCGCCCCGGTTCCAGCCGTTCAGCCGGAACAAACCGCCCCGGCGGACCATCCCGCACCCTGGGCTCCCGCTCCGGCGCAACAGGAGATTCTTCCAGAGGATGAGAATGAAGAGTCCGCTCCGGGACCGGCTGTCTTGCCGGGCGATTTCCGCCCCGGACTGCGCACCCCCCGGCTGCCGGAAACCCTGCTGTACGATCTGGACGGCAAGCTGATTACCCCTTCCGCCCCATAATCTTTTCCCACCACCATGACTGCGACCATTCCCAAAGGCTTCCACCCAGAACCTTTTTCCTACCACCAGGAGCTTGAACTGGATATTGACGCCCTTTCCAATGCGGGCGACGGCATCGGACGCGTGGACGGATGGGTGGTTTTCGTCCCCTTCGCCCTGCCGGGAGACCGTGTCAAAGCCCGCGTCTGGCGTAATGACAAAAACTACTCCTCCGCCGATCTGGTGGAAATAATTAACCCCAGCCAGGACCGCGTGGAACCGGGATGCCGCCTGTTCGGCACCTGCGGAGGATGCCAGTACCAGCACCTTTCCTATGACCGCCAGCTTCTCTGGAAAACCCGGCAGGTAGCGGATCTGCTCCGCCTGCAGGCAGGGCTGGAACTACCTGTTAATCCGGCCATAGCCTCTCCCCGCCAATATCATTACCGCTCCAAGATTACGCCCCACTTTGACAAACCGAAGGAAGGAGGCAAGCCGGCCATCGGTTTTCTGAAAGCAGGCTCCAGAAGGGATGTGGTGGATGTGCCGCAATGCCCGATTGCCATGGAGTGCATCAATGAAGCCCTGCCCCTGGCACGCAAAAGCGTTTACCAGGCCGCGGCCCGGTTCAAGCGGGGAGCCACCATTCTGCTCCGGGCTTCGGAAGGAACCGTCATCACCAATAACAACGCCGTGGCGTGCGAACGGGTGGGCGATTTGGAGTTCCATTTTCTGGCGGGGGACTTTTTTCAGAATAATCCTTTCATTCTTCCGCTTTTTACGGATTACGTGGCCCAACAGGCGAGTATGGACGGGGAGGAATTCCTGGTGGACGCTTACTGCGGTTCCGGCCTGTTCGCCCTAAGCCTGGCGAAGAAATTTAAAAAAGTGCTGGGCGTGGAAGTCAGTGAGACTTCCGCGGACTGGGCGCGCAGCAACGCGCGCAGCAACGGAATTGAACACGCGGAATTCCTAGCGGCGGACGCCGGGGCCATTTTCGCCCGGGTGGATTTCCCCGCGGAAAAAACCGCCGTAGTGATCGACCCGCCCCGAAAAGGGTGCAGCATGGAATTCCTGACCCAGTTGTTCGCCTTCAGCCCCGGAAAGGTCGTTTACGTTTCCTGCAACCCAGCCACCCAGATACGGGACCTGGCGGAATTCGACAAGGCCGGGTACGCCGTCACCGCCGTCCAGCCCTTTGACCTGTTCCCCCAAACCAAGCATCTGGAATGCGTGGTCACCCTGAAAAAAAATACCTGATTTTTTCCATGCCCAAGCTTTACATCAAAACTTACGGCTGCCAGATGAACGAACGGGACTCCGAGCAGGTGGCCCGCATGTTCGTGCAGAAGGGCTACACCATGACGGACCGCGAGGATGAGGCGGACGTCATCCTGTTCAATTCCTGCTCCATCCGGGAACAGGCGGAACAAAAGGCGCTGGGGAAAATGGGGCTTCTGGCCAAGCAGCAGCGGCACCGTCCGCATGTAGTGTACGGCATGATGGGCTGCATGGCCCAAAGTAAAAAAGAGGAACTGTTCAAGGAACTGCCGAGGCTGGATCTCGTGGTCGGCACCCAGAAATACCACCGCGTGTTTGAACATGTGGACGGCATTCTGCGCGCGCGCCAGGAACGCCGCATGGACGAGTTGCAAACCGCCTTTTCCGGCACGCATGTGTGCGATGTGGCGGAAGAGGCGGACTCCCAGAACCGCATCCGGGATCACCTGAATCCCGGCGTGCGCTCCACGGCGTATGTCTCCATCATGCAGGGGTGCGAAATGAAGTGCGCCTACTGCATCGTCCCCTACACCCGCGGCGCAGAACGCAGCCGCCCCATCCGGGACGTGGTGGATGAAGTAAAGATGCTGGCGGACTCCGGCGTGAAGGAAATCACGCTGCTGGGCCAGATTGTCAACCGGTACGGCAGGCAGATGGAAACGGCAGACGGCAAGGGCGGCTTCGTCCAGCTGCTGGAAGCCGTGCATGAAGTGGAAGGCATCCGGCGCATCCGCTTCGTCTCCCCGCATCCCATCGGTTTCCGCCAGGATCTGGTGCAGGCGTTCACCTATCTTCCCAAGTTGTGCAGCCATATTCATTTCCCGATGCAGAGCGGCAGCGACCGCATCCTGAAAATGATGCGCAGGCCGTACAGGAATGAAACCTATCTGGACCTTTGCTCCCGGATGAAGCAGGCACGCCCGGATTTATCCATCACCACGGATATCATCGTGGGCTTCCCGGGAGAAACGGAGGAGGATTACCTGCTGACCAGGCAGGCCGTGGAACAGGTCCAGTTTGACAACGCGTTCATTTTCCGCTATTCCCCGCGCCGCGGCACGCCCGCCGCCGTTATGGAGAATCAGATTCCGGAGGAAGTGAAGGAAGCGCGCAACCAGGACCTTCTGGCCGTAGTCAATGAAATAGCCATCCGGAAAAACCGGGATCTGGTAGGCACCGTGCAGGAAGTTCTTCTGGAAGGGCCGTCCAAAACGAATGCGGCGCGCCTCTCCGGCCGAACCTCCCAGAACAAGCCCGTCATGGTGGATGCCGCCCCTGACCTGGCGGGAGAGATCCTTCCCATCCGCATTGAGGAAAGCACGGGATTCACCCTGTACGGCGTTCCATGCCCCTCCAGGGGATGATTCGCACGCCCTTTTCCTCCATCCGCAGATAGAGGGTTCCGGTTTCCCGGAGACGGTACACGGCTGTTCCCTCCGGCACGGGGCATTCATGCTCCGTCGCGAAAATGACTGCGCGGGCGCCTGTAGCCCTGATCCACGCAGCGCTGTCCACCGGGTCGCGCGGATGATGCCCGATGAGCAATACATCCGCCCGCGGTGTTTTTTCCGCACGCGCCAGGGAGGAAAACCCGGCATTCCCTATCATCAGGAACCGCTTCCCGCGGCATTCCCATGACAACACCCGGCTCCAGTCCTGACGGATTCCCGTGCGCAACGGTACAGGAAAATCTTCCAGCACAAGTTCATTGCCCGGCCGTAACCTCCATTGCCGGACGGGACATTCCCCGGACTCCGCGCCCCAGTTCCGGATTCCGGGATATTCCTTCTCCAGTTCTTTCTCCCCGGCCCGTTCCGCCTTGCCGTTCCCGCAGCACAACATGCCGCAGGGCCGGATACTGCGCGCCTTCAGCACGGGAAGGAGGGTGTACCGCACCGCATCTTCCGCTCCGCTTCCCACAACCAATGCGGGATTGGAAATGAGTGCGGACCAGGCGTCCTTCTGCAGGGGAACGATCACCGCTTCATTTTCCCCGGAAGGCGGTGCGGAAGAAAGATAACTGTACGGCAGGGAAGCCACTCCCCCGGCTACGGCCAACATGGCGGACGCCAACCAGGAAGCAGCCGTATTGCAAACATGCAGCATCCACGGGCACCACGCGAACATCAGCCCGGACAGGGAAACGCCCATCAGGGGAAAGACAAGTACGCTCAGGCACAAATTGGTCAAGGGAGCATACAGGTTCCAGGTTCCGAAGTGCCATGCCGTCAGGGGAATGGAGGCCAGCCACGCCCCCACGGAGACAATCAGCGCGCCGCGGCCTGCTTTTTCCAGCCGCACCAGGAATCTTTCCCGCGCATGGTAAATCCGGGGAGGAATGAACGGGTCCGGCGACCACAGGGGCTTTTCCCGGCTGAGCCATCCCGCCAGGCAGGCAATGGCGGCAAAAACGCAGAAAGAAAGCTGGAACCCCGGCTGGAAAACCTGGAGCGGGTTCATCAAGCAGAGGAGGATGAAAGCGAGCGCCAGAATATTGGCCGGATGCCCCTTTCTGCGCAGCACGAACGCCAGAAGCCAGACTGACGCCATGATGAACGCCCGCAGGGCGGAAGCGGACATTCCGGTCACGAACACGTACGCCGCCAGCAAGAGGATACAGGCCAGCCGGGCCGCACGGGGACGCACATGCAGGAGCCTCAGCATACCCAGAACCAGCATGGCGGCCACGCCCACATGCATGCCGCTGACGGCGAATACATGCATGCAGCCGCTTTCCAGAAACTTCGCCATCGTTTCCGGCCTCGCGTCCGTCTTGTCCCCAAGCACGGCGGAAACCATCACCTGCCGGGCCTCATCATCCGGAGGGGCGCCCTCCCTGAGCAGGGAGGCGGCCCTTTCCCGGAGCCGCAGGGAAAAAGCCCGGAAACGGCTGCGCCAGTCTCCCGGCCCGTTCCGGCAGTACTCATCCAGCCGGATTCCGGCGATGATGCCGTGCAGGTAACCCCACCGCTCCCGGTCAAAGATGCCGGGACCACACGGCGCCTGAAGCGGATACGCCTCTCCTTTAATCCGGTAGCGTTCCCCCGCCTCCAGAGGGCAGGCCCCGTCACGGGAGGAAACCGCGTACAGCCACCGGGAACCATCCGGACGAAACAATACGGATTTTCCGGAAACAGCCTCAACGGAGCCTTCCATCACCATGGCTCTCCCCGCTTCCACGGGAACGCCTGCGTATTCCCGTTCATATGCGAAAAGATAAATGGCAGCCCACATCGCCAGGGCAGCGGCAAGCAACCCCATGGAGGGCGCATGTAAAAAACACGGCAACGCCGCCAGGCAGAAACATGGAAGCCAGAACCAAAGGGAAACATCCATGGCCGCGCAAGCGCACAGCAGGGACAAAGCCGGAATCAGCAAGGGAGCAGATGCCGTCATCCGTTCCGGCCACGGACGCAGAACACGCCGAACCTCTTCCATGCAGGGGGAACCTTACGGCAGAGCGTCTTCGCCGTCCGGCTCCAGCGGGAGGACGGAAGGCAGAGGAAGAACAACGTTGGCAGGCAGAGGGGCCTTGCGCTGGAGCACTCTGGGAGCCAGGGCCTCGCTCGTCTCATAAGCTCCGCGGAACATTTCCAGCTTGGCGTCCAGATTGTCGATGTAATGCAGGGCCACCGCCTCCGGCGTCTTGGGAAACACGGGGGAGCCGAAGGCAAGTTCCCCGTGATGGGACGCAATCAGGTGCAGCAGGTGCATGCGCACGTCCGGTGAAGGAGGGTCCAGCGTTTTCCAGGAATCCGCCTCCGGAAGGGACATGATGCGCTTCCACAAATTGTTGACCAGTTCAATGCCCAGCGGAATATGGCCCAGCAGTTCTCCGGCCTCCGAATAGGGCATCGTAAAATCCTCCTTCGGGTAGCAGTTTTCCCACAACTTCCCGCAGTCGTGGAACAGGCACCCGGCCAACAGAAGGTCACGGTTCAGCCCCGGATTCGCCTGGCAGACGGCAGAGGCCGTGCGCATCATCCCCGCCACGTGTTCCACCAGTCCGCCGCGGCGGGCGTGATGGTAGGTGCGGGCAGCGGCGGCGCGCTGGAGGCGTTCCCCGAACTGCTCAATGAATTCAATGCACAGGGCGCGTATGCGCGGATCATTCATGCCCTTGATGAGCACGCAAATTTCCTTCAGATCAGCTTCCTGCTTTTTCTTCAAGGTTCCGGAACCGGCCAGAAAGCTTTCCTTTTCCTGTTCGTCCAGCAACCGCACGTCCAGATCGGAAACCTCCATGCCGAACCCTCCCTTGGCCCATTGGCCGCGCAGGCTCACGAAACTGCGGAGGGGCAGCGAAGCGAGCGTCCGGAACCAGGGTTTATCCTCCCACACCTTCAATCCCATGGTCCCTTCCGCATCGGCAAAAGACACATCCAGATACGGTTTGTTGCCCTTGGTCATCTTCTGCGCGCACTGGGCGATCTGGGCAAAAACTTCCGCTTCAACCTGGCCTTCCGCGGCCAGCTTGCCCAACTCCATGAGGCTGACTTGTTCCATGCGTGCCATCTTGCCCCTCTTCCCTCCATCCGTCAAGAAAACGCCGGAGGATTACGATAATAAAAAAAGGAAACCGTTTATTTTTCCAATACTCCCAGCTCGGCAACGGCAACATGGCTGCCTTCCACCACCCGCTTGCCTACAAAACGCAGATAACGCGCTTTGACAGGCGCTTTCAGGTCAATCCGCTGCGGAACGGGATTGGCGCGGATATTAGAGAACTCCCCCTCCGCAGCGGGAGCGCCCCATGTGTTTCCATCCGCGCTCAAATAGACGGCATAACGGTCAATCGTTCCCGTTGCCGAATCCCTGCGCGGCGTGTAAATAACGGAGGCAACGTTAACCGGACGCCCCATGTCAATCTCCAGCGCCTGCGGGGGAGCCAGCTCTCCCTGGGCGGCATGCGTATGCCAGAGGGTGGAAGAATCTCCGTCAATGGCCAGTTCCGGAGCGGCGGCGCTTCTTTCCCCGAACACCACTTTCCAGTCCCGCGTGGGAACAGGAATGAGCTGAGTGGTCACGGAAGATTTTCTGCCGCGATATTCGGCCGCCGCTTTTACCGTCCCCCCCGGCAGGGAGAAGGAAAGGATTCCTGTACACGGCGGACTGTGGACCAGGCTCCGTTCCATCCGTGGTGTACCTGATCACCACGTTCTCCGCGGAAGCCAGGGTCACCCGTCCATTGCGGTCATAACTCACCGCCGGAGCATTCAGGATGACGGGATACTTCCACAAAGAAACCTCGCACAGGGCCGGAACGGCCCTGGATTGTTCCAGCACCACGCGCACTCCATCCGCCGTCACGGGCCTTCCTTTCAGAAGAACTCTGGCCCCTATGCTGACTCCCTCCGCCCACCTGCTCCACTGGCCGTTCTCACGCACCTCCACACGGAATTTGCGCACTCTCTGCCCCAGTTGGATGGGCTCTGCCAGCCGGATGACGTCAAACGCCGCGGGCTTCGGCAATTTCAATACCACGCAGGGATGCTTATCTTCCGGAGCGGCCACCCAGTACGTCGTCCGTTTCCGGTCCAGAACCTGTTCCGCACCGTGCCCTTTCCAGGAAGAGGAGGACTCAACCTGTGCCCCGGAGGCGAAGTTGCGGGAATACAACTCATCCAGCAACACACGGAAGCCCGCCAGAGACTTTTTATCCTCTTCATGAATGCGGCCGCGGCGGTCCGGCGGCACGTTCAAATTCAGGTTGGCCCCTCTGCCTACGCTGTCAAAATACAACTTCAACAGATTTTCCGGCGTCCGGACGCGGGAATTTTCATGCTCATGCCAGAACCAGCCCGGGCGGATGGAAACATCCACCTCCGCGGGAATCCAGTACTTGCCGTCCATGGTGCCTTCCGTGCCCAGCCGGTAGCGCACGGCGCCGGGCGCGGGTTCCGTCCCGGTTTGCAGCGGAACAGGGGTGTATGTGGCCCAGCAGGGATAACCCGCATAGCCGCTTTCATTGCCTACCCAGCGGGCATCCGGCCCTACGTCGGAAAAGATGACGGCTCCGGGCTGCCGTTTCTTCAACTCTCCCCAAGTTGTCTTCCAGTCGTAATACGTGCTACGGTCGATAGAACGTTTTTCCCGCGCTCCTCCGTAATACCCGTCCCCTCCGTTCGCTCCGTCAAACCAAGCCAGGAAAATGGGACCGTATCCCGTCGCCAGCTCTTTCAACTGCCGACGGTACATCCGGATATAATCCGGCGTGCCGTAAGAGGCGGCATTGCGGTCCCACGGAGACAGATAAACACCGAACCTGACGCCATACTTTCCGCACGCGCGGGACACCTCCTTCACCACATCCCCCTTCCCCTGCTTCCACGGGGAGGCCGCCACGCTATGCCGGGTGGTTTTTGTAGGCCACAGGCAGAAACCGTCATGGTGCTTGCAGGTCAGCACCACCCCTTTGAACCCGGCGTCCGCCAGCGTCCTGACAAGGTCGTCCGCATTGAAATCGGAAGGATGAAACAGCTCCGGCTTTTCGTCTCCATAGCCCCACTCTTTTCCAGTAAAAGTATTAATTGTAAAATGGATAAAGGCGTACATCTCCATGTCATGCCATTCAAGCTGCGCCGCGGAAGGAACAGGCGTCAACGGCGTTAAAACATCCTCTGGCCCGGCCTTTGCAAAACAGGTCGCGCACAGAGCTCCTCCCAATACGGCCGCCGTAATCAACTGGTTTAAATTCATTACCAACAATCACTATCGTTTTAACTCATCGTACGTTTCTGACGGTCTTATTCTTTCCGATCAAGTCATGCAGGCCTTTTAGTCTCTCTTCCTCTCCGCGGCATTGATAAACTTCCTTTCCATTCCGAACTTACCGCCATGCCATACATCGGATGCCACCTCTCCTCCGCAAAAGGCTATGAAGCCATGGGCCGGGTTGCCCTCTCCATCGGCGCCAATACTTTTCAGTTCTTTACCCGCAATCCGCGTGGGAGCAAAGCCAAAACTATTGACGAACAGGATATTGCCCGTTTTCTGGAATTAGCGCGGAACAACGGGTTCGGCACGCTGCTGGCACACGCCCCCTACACGCTGAACCCCTGTTCCGCAGACCCCGGCGTCGCCCGTTTTGCGGCCCAGGTGCTGAAAGAGGATCTGGAACTCATGGAACATCTGCCGGGAAATCTTTATAACTTCCATCCCGGCTGCCACGTAGGGCAGGGAGCGGAAAAAGGCATTGAACTGGTGGCGAACCAGTTAAACGGCGTACTTTCACCGGAACAAAAAACCATTGTTTTGCTGGAAACCATGTCCGGCAAGGGAAGCGAAGTCGGCCGGACCTTTGAAGAACTGGCCGCCATCATGGAGCGGGTGGACCTGAAGGACAAACTTGGCGTATGCCTGGATACCTGCCATGTTTATTCCGCCGGATATGATATCGTCAACAGGCTGGATTCCGTACTGGAACATTTTGATGCCGTGCTGGGCCTGGAATGCCTGCGCGCCATCCACCTGAATGACAGCATGACGCCCTTCTCCTCCTTCAAGGACCGCCATGAAACCATCGGCAAGGGTTCCCTGGGAGAACAGGCCTTCATCAACATCATCAACCATCCCGTTCTGCGGGAATTGCCCTTCTTCCTGGAAACGCCCAGGGACGACGCCGGACACGGCGAAGAAATAACGTGGCTGAAGGAACATTACCGCAACTGAACCGCCGCCAAAGGGCTCCCATACTGATTGAACTCCGGTCTTTCTCCCGGAGAAAAAGCTTGCATCCGCTTCGGATACGGGATACACAAGCCTCATAAGTTAGTTTGAGCTAATTTCAATATCTGGTTTCCAAGGAAGAACCCATCCGATTTTTATGAAAGAAATGCGCATCGCGAAAATAACAGGGCGTGAAATTCTGGATTCACGCGGCAACCCCACCATTGAGGCGGACGTTTATCTGGAAGGAGGCGCCGTAGGCACGGCGGGCGTCCCCAGCGGAGCTTCCACCGGGGAACACGAAGCCTGGGAACTCAGGGACGGCGACGCAACCCGCTACCAGGGCAAGGGAGTCACCAAGGCCGTAGACAACATCCGCAACATCATTGCTCCGGCCCTGATCGGTCTGGAAGCCACGGAGCAAACCACGGCGGATGCCCTCATGAACTCCCTGGACGGCACGTTCAACAAAGCCAAACTGGGGGCCAACGCCATTCTGGGCGTTTCCCTGGCGCTTGCCAAGGCTGCGGCGGCCCAGCTGCACCAGCCCCTGTACCGCTACCTGGGCGGCCCGAACGCCAAGGTTCTGCCCGTCCCCATGATGAACATCATCAACGGCGGCGCCCACTCCGACGCGCCTATTGATTTCCAGGAATTCATGATCGTCCCGTCCGGCGCTCCCACCTTCCGGGAAGCCCTGCGTTATGGCGCGGAAGTTTTCCATGCGCTGAAATCCGTTCTTCATGACCGCGGCCTTTCCACCGCCGTGGGCGACGAAGGCGGCTTCGCCCCCAGGCTGAACTCTGCGGAAGACGCCCTGGATTGCATCGCCCAGGCGGTGGACAAGGCCGGTTACCGGTTCGGGGAGGACATTTCCATTGCTCTGGACGTGGCTTCCTCCGAATTTTATGAACCGGAATCCGGGCTGTATATTTTCAAGAAATCCGACGGCAGCCGCAGAACCGCCGCAGAGCTGACGGACTACTATGTGGAACTGAAGAAAAAATATCCCATCGTCTCCATCGAAGACGGCTGTGCGGAAAACGACTGGGACGGATGGAAAATCCTGACGGAAAAACTTGGCAAAAGCACTCAGCTTGTCGGAGATGACCTCTTTGTCACCAACGTGGAATTCCTCAGAAAAGGCATCCATCTGGGCGTGGGGAACTCCATCCTAGTGAAGGTCAATCAAATCGGCTCGCTGACGGAAACGCTGGACGCCGTGGAGCTGGCCATGGGCAACCGCTATACCGCCGTTATTTCCCACCGTTCCGGAGAAACGGAGGACGCCACCATCGCGGACATTGCCGTAGGAACCAACGCCGGACAAATCAAAACCGGCTCTTTGAGCCGTTCCGACCGTATGGCCAAATATAACCGCCTTCTCCGGATTGAAGAAGAACTGGGAGAATCCGCCCGCTACGGCAACGGATTCGGCCTGTTCTGACCTTTTTGCTGGAACTGGTATCAAGCAACGCCAAACCCCGGCCGCCGCGAGGCGGTGCGGGGATTTTTCATCTCCGGAGGAAACTGCATCCTTTTCTTTGAAACAAAATATGCCATGCTGGCCCTTCGGAGTCCTCCCCTGCCGATAAGTTTTCCGCTCTGCGCCATGCCTGCCCGCTTCTTCCTTCCCGCACGCCTTCCGCTATGCGCGGGGTTGTTGTACCTGGCGCTGCCCCTCCTCCTTTTTCTGCTGGGATGGGTGCATCCGGCTTTTTCCGTACCGCTTTGCGCCGCACTGGCATGCGGGCTGTACGCCTGCGCTCGGCATCTTCCGGCACAAAGGTTTCCGTTAAGCGGGCGCGGATTGGCCGTGCTGGGCCTCCTCTCCTTCTTCTGCCTGATGCTGGTGCTGTTGTGCGGATTCACGGGCCACTGCCAGCAACACGCGGATTTTATTATCCGCAATGCCGTTTACGAACATCTTGCAGCAAATTCCTGGCCCCTCGTCACGGAGGACGGACATCATTTCATCTACTACCTGGGCCATTGGCTGCCTCCGGCGCTGGCGGCTTCTTTCTGCCCGGAATCATGGGCTCCCTGGCTGCTGGCCCTGTGGACCTTTCTTGGGCTGGAACTGGCGCTGCTGGCGGCAACCGTCCGCTGGGAAATCCGGAAGACGGCCCGCTGGGCGCTGATCCTCCTCTGCCTCGGCTCTCCGGCAGCGGTGCCGGACTGCCTGGGAATTCCCCTCTCCTCCCTGTTTGCGGAATACAATGCCCAGATGGTCCTGTTTATCGGCATGCCCGTCCAACTCTTCAACACATTCAATCACGCCGTTCCGGCGCTATTGTGCGCCGTATTCGTCCTGACGCGCTCCCTGCCTCCCTCCGGGTATTATCTCGCGGGAACGCTTCTGCTGCCGTCCTCCCCGCTGGGCGCCCTTCTGCTCCTTCCGTATATGGCGTATGAAACCCTGTTCCGCCGCTCGTCGGCACGGAAACCTCTTTCCCGTCTCCGTTCCCTTCTGGGCCAGCCGGTTTTCTGGCTCGCGGCCCTGTGCACGGCCGTCATGGCCGTCTTTTATTCCCATTTGGACGGAGGAGGGCAATTTTCCTGCCTGTTTGACGCAAAATATGCGGAAATCTACCATTACGGGCAGCAGCGGCTTCTGCTCCATCCCGGTTCCTCCAAATACGCCAGCTTCCTTCTGGCCCTGGCCCTGGGGATCCTGCTGCCGGGGGCGCTCCTCTTCCCAAAATGCCGGAAAAACCCGTTGTACTACATCACGCTGGGCATGATGGCAGGCAGTCTCTTTTTCCGCACGGGCATCATGAACAATGAACTTCTCTTTAAAGCTCCGGCCGTCCTCTATCCCTTCCTTTCCCTGCTCTTTCTCCGGGCCCTCCGCCGGGGAGGCGTGAAATACCGGACCCTCCTGATTCTTTATCTCGTTTTTTCCGCCCTCCCGAACCTGCAATGCATCATGGAAAAAGCGGGAACATTCTCCACCCGGGCGAGCATCATGCGGAAACATTGGCAGACGGCCAGCGGCACGCCTGACTGCCCGGACACTCTCATCCGCCGCCAGTTCATGAAAAAGGACGGCCATCCCCTTCCCTCCTGGCTATTCAAAACCGGAACAAAGCCACAATCACGGCGGCAATAATCAATCCAGGCTGATGCCGAATATATCCGAAAGGGAACCGGCATCCACATCCAGTGCGTCTTCTCCTCCGGGAACGGGTTCCGGAGCTTTCGGAATCAAAACGGAGGAATCCATTCCGCGCAGGGTGAACAACAACTCCGGCTGCTTATCCAGCATCACGCCGAAAGCGTACAGGGCTGCGGCCGCATGCTTGCACAAATCCGCCCAATCCGGACAGGAACAGGAAAAACGCCACTCTTCCGGCGCGGGAAACAGGCCGCCTTCCGGAGCGCACAGAATTTCCAGCAGCTCGGGAGACAAATTCCCTTTCAGCAGATCAATCCAGGAACCAATCTGCCCGGCGCATCGTGCGCGCAGCCGGGCAAGCGCCTCTTCATCCGGGGGGGAGGCCTGGATGCAAACCTCATACAAATGTTCACCCATCACCAGAGCATCGATGCGGCCGGGCACCGTTTTAAGATCCAGAACACAGCCATAGCGCAGGTAGGTCCGGCCGGGGGCCAGCCGCATCCCGTACACCTCGCACGCGGACAGGCTCTTCATCCATTCCTTCCCCCAGAACCTTTTCGCCAGGGTACGCCCGGAAACCGTTACGGGGCGCAGTTCCATCCCCTCTGCAGCCAGTTCCGCCGCCTTTTCCTCCGCGCGTTCCCGCAAATCTTCCCGTTTCAGAGGCATTTCGTCATCCATACGCACGGCATCGTAATAACATATCCGCCCCCGTCCGCCACAGGGAAAAGACAGCCATGCTCCGTTTCTCTCTTTTCCGGCTCCACTCCGGTTTTCCAGGCATTCGGATTTTTCCCAGTTCCGCGGAATCTGCCTCCATTACCCATTTCAGGCTTTCAAAACGGAAGCTCCTGGGGCACAACATGTGGGTCATGTGGAAAGGCAGATTTTCTAAACCCACCGCTGATCTGGTTCAACGCTACGGCGAATCCGTCTCCTACGACTGGAGGCTTTTCCGCCAGGACATTGCCGGATCCATCGCCCATGCGCGGGCCCAGCTCAAGGCTGGCCTGCTTTCGCAGGAAGAATTCAACGCCATTGAATCCGGCCTGAAAGACATCCTGAAAGACATTGAAGCAGGCAACTTCTCGTGGAGCCGGGAACTGGAGGACGTGCACATGAACATTGAAAGCGAACTCACCCGGCGCATCGGCTCTCCGGGCGCCAAGCTGCATACCGCACGCTCCCGCAATGACCAGGTAGCTACGGACACGCGGCTTTACTGCCGGGCGGAAATCGATGAAATTCTGGGAAAAGTGCGCCATCTGCAGCGCGCGCTGGTCATGAAGGCGAAGGAATACGCGGATGCCATGATGCCGGGCTATACTCACCTGCAGCGCGCCCAGCCCGTCACCATGGGCCATCACCTGCTGGCTTACGTGGAAATGCTGGACCGGGATGCGGACCGCCTCAAGGACTGCCGCAGGCGCCTGAACGTCTCCCCGCTCGGTTCCGGAGCCATCGCCGGTTCCACCATCTGCCTGGACCGCCACGGAATTGCCGTGGAACTGGGTTTTGACGCAGTTACAGAAAACTCCATGGATGCGATTGCCGACCGGGATTACATCATGGAAATCCTTTTTGACCTGGCCGTGGTCGGAGCCCATCTCTCCCGCATGAGCGAGGACGTCATCCTGTGGTGCACGGCGGAATTCGGCTTCGCTTCCTTGTCCGACGCCCATACGACAGGTTCATCCCTGATGCCCCAGAAAAAAAATCCGGACGTCGCGGAACTCACACGCGGAAAAACGGGGCGGCTGTACGGTAACCTCACCGCCGTTATGGTGGCTGTCAAAGGGCTTCCCCTGACTTACAACCGCGACCTCCAGGAAGACAAGGAACCCCTGTTCGATTCCATTGATACGGTTAAACTGGCCCTGGACGTCAATGCGGAAATGATAGCCGCCATGACGGTGAACACGGCCAGGGCCAGGGAAGCGGCGTCCGACCCCATGCTGCTGGCCACGGACCTGGCGGATTATCTGGTGCGCCGCGGGGTCCCCTTCCGGAAGGCCCATGAGCTGGTCGGGAAGGCAGTCGCCATGAGCATCTCCACGGGTACGCCGCTCAACAAGCTGAGCGACGAACAATTCGCCTCCATTTCAAATGCATATGGAACAGACGCGCGCGACGTATTTGAATTGACAAAAGCCTTCGCCCAGCGTACCAACCCGGGGGCTCCCAATTCCGACAACACCCGCCGCCGCATCGCCTACTGGGAAGGCATCCTTTCCAAGTAACGCCGCCTGCGGAGGCGGACGGGAACGAAGAGAGCCTGCCGTCCGTCTCCGCGGGGCGCCTCCGGGTGCAGGAAGGGGACGCTTCAACCCCGCCGGCGGCGGCCTCCACCGCAGCCGGCCAACCATCCCGGCAGCCATGTTCAAACCTGCTCTTCTTTCCTCTCTCAAAACTTATACCAAACAAACCTTTCTGGCGGACCTTTTTGCGGGACTGACCGTCGGTGTAGTAGCCATTCCGCTGGCCATGGCCTTTGCCATCGCATGCGGACTCTCCCCAACCCAGGGCCTCATCACCGCCATTGTGGCCGGGTTCCTCATTTCCCTGTTCAGCGGAAGCAAATATCAAATAGGCGGCCCCACCGGAGCCTTCGTGATCATTATCATGGGCGTCCTGGAGCAATACCACGCATCCGGTCTGCTGGTCTGCACATTGATGGCGGGCCTCTTCCTCATCATCTTTGGGTTCTGCCGCATGGGGGCGCTCATCCGCTTTATTCCATTCCCTGTCACCACAGGGTTCACCTCCGGCATCGCCGTGGTAATCTTTTCCACGCAAATTAAAGACATCTTCGGCCTCACCATCACGGAAAAAATTCCCGGAGAGTTCATTGAAAAATGGGCGTGTTACTTCCATTACTTCCACACCATCAATTGGGCGGCGCTGGGGCTGGCCGCCGGCACCGTAATCATTACCCTGCTGAGCCGCCGCTTCTGGCCCAGAATACCGGCCATGCTAGTGGGCATGCTGGGCATGACGGCCGTTTCCGTGGCGTTTTCGTTGCCTGTGACAACCATCGGGCAAGCCTTCGGCAGCCTCCCGAATACACTCCCCCTGCCCTCCCTGCCCAGCATTGACTGGAGTACCCTGGGGGCGCTGACGGCCCCTGCTTTCACCATCGCGCTGCTGGCGGCGATCGAATCCCTGTTAAGCGCCTCCGTGGCGGACGGCATGACCGGAGGGCGCCACAAGCCCAACATGGAGCTGATTGCACAAGGCATCGGCAACATCGGCTCCGCCCTGTTTGGCGGCATTCCGGCCACCGGAGCCATTGCCCGCACCGCCACTAACATCAAGGCTGGAGCTAAAAGCCCGGTTTCCGGCATGATTCACGCCCTGACCCTGCTGGCCATTCTGATGGCCTTTGCCCACTATGCCCAGCAGATTCCCCTGGCTGTCCTGGCGGGCATTCTGACGGTAGTATGCTACAACATGAGTGAAATACACACGTTCAGCCGTCTGCTGAAAGGGCCCAGGCAGGATGCGGCGGTGCTGGTAATCACCTTCCTGCTGACCGTGTTTGTGGACCTCGTTGTAGCCGTGGAAGTAGGCGTGGTGCTGGCCGCCCTGCTCTTCATGGGCCGCATGGCCCAAATCAGCGATGTTTCCGCCATCAAAAACGAACTGCTGGAAAATGATGAGGAAGATGATGGAAACCGCTCCGCCGCCAAGCTGGACATCCCGGAAGGTGTGGAAGTTTTCGACGTGAAAGGTCCCTTCTTCTTCGGTGCCGTGGAGCAATTCAAGGACCAGGTTCTGGAAACGCTGGAACATGATACCAAGGTGGTTATCCTGCGCATGCGCCTGGTTCCCGCGCTGGACGCCACCGGCCTGAACGTCCTTTCCGACTTCTGCCACCAGTGCCGGGAACACGGTTCCACCCTGCTGGTTTGCGGCGTGCAGCCCCAGCCTCTGGACGTCATCCGCCACGCGCCCTTTTACCGGGAGCTGAAACGCTACAATATCTGCGAGAATATTGACGCCGCCCTGAACCGGGCCCGCAAAATCATCAACGGCCCCGCGCCCAAACACCTGTAACGGCGGCCGTCCCCCCGTGCGGTCAGGGAGCAAGACCTCACTCTGCCTTATTCACGGCCTTCCGGTACGGGTGAGGCTGCTCCTGCTGCAAACAGCCAGAAATAACAACCTCGGGGAAAATGAGGGAAGGCCCCTTGCATTCCCTCATCCGGCTCATCTCCGGGAATCAGGCGGCACAATACGGCCTGTTAACTCTTATTGGGCCTTCCGGCAAAACAGGATGCCCGAGCATGGATCAACGGGCCCCGCAAGCCCGTTCCCGGTAAAGTGAAATAGCCTCGCATGCTCACGAAAAGCAGAAACGCGCTGCACTCCGAACCGGCTCCGTCAGTCGGGAAAGCGGAACCTGTTGAATTGCGCAGCTGAATACTCCAATACGGCACGGATAAGTTCCGTTAACAATCCGCCGCCTGCTCCTCATAGCGGGAAAGAAGGAAGTCCAGGTCTTCCAGCAGAGACTGGCAGGAACGGTCCCAGCGCTTCCTTCCCCGGAGAGCCATCACGCATTCCTTCCTGCCTGTGAAGCAATACCTGGTAATGCCATGCCCCCGCAATTCCTCCACCTGCTTTTTCAGCTCGCAGGCAAAAAACAGCCAGAACGGCACGCTGCGGGCAATCTCCGCGACGCAGACCGTCATGGGCGGCATCTCCTCCCTAAGCTCCCTTGCAAGGTGTTCCAGGCCCACTTCCGTGAGCATGCGGCGCAGACGCGCATACAGCTCGGACACCTTCATGACGGACAAATCGCACTCATGCTCCAGATAATAACGCACGGAAGCCAGCAGGTCTTCCTTGAACGGAAGGGTTGTTCCGGCACGCCGGGCAGCGTGCTCCAAAGCATCCGCCAGCCATTGTTCCCCGTACTCGGTAATCAGGCAATCACCAAGCTTGAGCAACGGTCTGTTGTTTCGGAAGCCGATCATGGAACAGAAAATTTAAAGAATGGGAAGCTTGCGCTGCAGGGGATCAATAAGCGTCTGGTGGCGCATCTGCGTAATCTCCTGGATAAACTCCTCCACATTGGAAAACTGGCGGTACACGGACACATAGCGGATATAAGCCACGGGATCTATGGCATACAATTTTTCAATCACCTTCTTGCCAATCTCGCTGGAAGGGACTTCGCGCAAATGGTCGCGGTGCAATTCGGAAATGATCTCTTCCACGGCGCGGTCCAGGCGATCCATGCTGACGGGCCTTTTTTCACACGCCTTTACCAGGCCGCGTAAAATCTTTTCACGATTCAGGGCTTCTCTCAAATTATCCCTTTTGACTACGCGCAACTCCGTGCGTTCAATCTGCTCATAGGTCGTATAACGGTAATCGCACCTCAAACACACGCGGCGGCGGCGAATGGTCGTCCCGTCTTTGGACATACGGGAGTCGATGACCTTATCTTCCAAATGACCGCACTGAACGCATCTCATGGCGCGACCATACTACTACATAACGCATCCATAAAGGAAAAAGTACGCCAAATATAGTACAGTAGACTTGATGATCAATGCTTCCCAAGCAGAACTTCCTGTGAATAAACCGGGGTAAAAATGCCGCAGGTCATGCCCCTGTTCGGTTTCCAGACCGCTCCACTCCTGTGAATAAGAAAAAAGCTCATGGTCCTTCCGAGAGGAAAAAACGTATTTTTTAACCTCCTCCCTCCACTAAAAAATACGGCAAGCATTCCGGACCGTACCAGGTCTATTGATTACGGATTCACCGTGCCGCCTTGATTAACGACACTGCCCGCAACAGGTCTGGAGCCATTCAGATTCAGCACAGCGCCCTGCTTGACGAAGACTTTGCCCAAATTCACGGCCTTCCCCTCCATACCCTTCAAAGTCATCTCCACCTTTCCGGACAACGTCCAGGAACATTTCAGGGCAGAGGGCAGCACCTGTTCCAATACGACGCGGGCTGCTTCCGCCGTTTCTCCGCCGCCTTCCGCTTGGGTTACATGCACCTCCGCCTGGCCGGACAAACGGACAGGCATGGCTTTTTCCTGAACCGGCGAGGGCTTAATCTCCACGGCAGAACCACCCGGAATATTCCAGGACTGCCGGCCCGCCAGCTGTACATTCGTCCTCAACTGCAAATTTTTCCCCTCCGCCAGGCGAATACCTCCCGGCCCGATTACCAAACGGTCTCCGGAACTTCCCTTGCTCCGGACGATAACAGTCTTGACGGCCGGATCCTCCACACGGATACCAAACAACTTCACCCCCCCTGACACCAGGCTGGGTTTTACGGAAGAAGCTACATTCCACACGCATACGTTCTTCCCCGGCATTTTCCGGTTCATCCACGCGTCCGGAGAACCCAGGGGAAGATCGTAACGACCGCTTCGCACGGAGCCGGTATCCTTCCCGGCCAGCCGGGCGGTTTCATAAGCAAAACGGGCTCCTATGCTGATCTGAGACTGGCCGCTGTAATGCACTCCCATTTGATCTCCTGCGGTCAGTTTGGGAAGATCTCGGGTAGGGGCATAGCCCAGGGATGGACGGGATTCCGCCAGATCCTTCATCACCTGGCGGGTTGTCTTTCCCTGAACTTCCGTATCGCGTCCTTCCAGGCCGCCGGTAAGGTTACCCGTTTCCGGATCAGATTCATTCTTTCCGGCCCAATTGGCATTTTCTCCAAGGACGGCTTTCTGCGCAGCCAGTGCGGACGTATCCCCGTACGGTTTCAGATCTGCCGCCAGATTGCCCAGAAGTTCCAGAAAGCGGGAAGCGCTCTCCGGAACGGAAGTTCCGGCATTGCTTTCCCCCTGCAAATACAAAAGCCCGGCAAACTCCACTTTGGAATACTTGGACCTGTCCACACCCGCACAGGCATTCTTGACGGCCTGCACCAGCGTCCTGTAAGCCTGGCCGTTTTTCCGCCAATGGGAATTGTCGCCGCCGTCCCGGGAAGCTTTCACAACCGCAACGTCCGCATCCTTGAACCATCCATTCTTCTCCAGAGTAAAGGCAAACCCGTATTCCGGCCCCATGCATAAATTGCCGTTATAACGCGGCATAGCAGGCCTTACCTGCTCCCAGGATGTGGAAGCGCCGGGAAACACGCCTTCCCTTTGCCCAAAATTTTCATGCCAGTACAGAGTCTCCTTCGGTTCATACTTTTTTAACAGCTCCGGAGAAGCAGGGCTGCCCTTCACCGCCCCCAGAGAATTGGATTGGCCCGTCAGCAAAAAAATCTTCAATTCTTTTGCAGAACACACGGAAAAAAAGCACAGGAAAAATAAAAAGGATAGAAAACGAATCATTTGAATTGCCTTTGCCTAGGGACGACTATAGCTGCCGGAATTTTCTTTTTCAACCGTCAACTATTACCCATAGGAGCATGAACAGGGAGATGTAGGAAAAGACCAGCAGTCTTAAAACCCCATTCAAAGTTTTCCGAGGAATCATTAGGAAAAAGAAAACCCGGAAGAATCATTTTCTCCCGGGTTTCTTCAAACAATTTTCTGAAAATAATGACGCAGAGGCGCATGGGCAGTTTTTTTGTTTCCCTTTCCCGCCTCTATCAGGCTTCCTGCCTTCTGCGCCTCCGCATGGCCAGTCCCGCCAACCCCAGCAGGCTCCGGGAAGCCGTCGCCAGTTCCGGGACCAAATACGCAGACATGACAGCCTCATGAAGTATAGCAACCATTTTTCCCTACGGACAACTCCTGAACGTTCGAGGAGGATAGCAACAGATTAAGAGAATGTAGGGGGGGGGAGAACGGGACCGAGCAAGAAAA
>UMEZ01014673.1_pt1 | contig 32675 bp, 38 predicted proteins | sample 1964841 | NCBI WGS metagenome assembly UMEZ01 (sample SAMEA4836029, study PRJEB28245) | human gut metagenome | biome: gut microbiome; material: fecal sample | place: Denmark | collected 2008 | reverse complement strand
GGGAGCCTCACCGCTGGCGCTCGAATTAAACGTCTCCGCCTACGATTTGCAGGCGTGGATAGAGGCCTCCGAAAGCGACGGGTGGAGCGCGGATTTGATGTCGTTTGCAACAGATGGCAGCAATGTTTCCGCCGACGACTTCACCCTGAAACTCCAAGACGGGATTGCAGGCAAGATAAGCATATCCGAGCTGGACGGCATTTCGACAATCACCGCAAACCTTTCGATCGTCCCCGAACCCGCGGCAGTCGCGGTTCTTATCGGCGCGTTCGCATTTTGCGCCGCCGCGCGCCGACGGAGGAAATAGGTTGGAATATGAGGGGGGATTGTGCGCCCCCTTTCAACCGTTTCCGCAGGGCGGCATTGCCGCTCCCATACCGGGGGGAGCATATTATGGCAATTGTTTCCGAGGCTTGACTGTTTCTTTCGTCCCCCCAAAAAAACGAACCTCCCATAAGGGAGGTTCGAATATGTTTGGAGTTCGGGCGGCGCGGATCGCCGACTGTTCAAAAACTCCTTTGCGTGGCGCATGTTTAATGCGCGGGAGGTTTAAAAGGCTTTCTTAACACAGCCCCGCGCCAAAAAGCATTCGCCAAATTTTAGAGCAGGGAATACGATACGGTGAATCCGGCCATGACTATCGCCACCATGCTCATGAGCTTTATGAGAATGTTGAGCGAGGGCCCTGACGTATCCTTGAACGGGTCTCCCACCGTGTCGCCGATGACGGCGGCCTTGTGCGCGTCGGAGCCCTTTCCGCCGAAGTTGCCCTGTTCTATGTACTTCTTCGCGTTATCCCACGCTCCGCCGCTGTTGGCCATAAACACGGCGAGCACGAAGCCTGACGCGAGCGACCCTCCGAGGAGTCCGAGTACCCCCGACACGCCGAGCAGAAGACCCGTGACCACCGGCGCTATAACCGCCAGCAGCGAGGGGAATAGCATTTCCTTCTGGGCGGCCTTGGTGGAAATCGACACGCAGCGCGCGTAGTCGGGTTCGGAAGTGCCATTCATTATTCCGAGGTTTTCGCGGAACTGGCGGCGAACTTCGTTTACCATCTGGTTGGCGGCGCGTCCCACGGCGTTCATCGTGAGGCCGCAGAAGAGGAAGGACATCATGGCGCCCACGAACATGCCGAGCAGCACTTTCGGATTCATGAGGTTGACCTAGTAGACGGTCATGAAGTCGAGGAGGCTGGCAGACTCGACGCCGCCGGAGATTTCGGAGAACTTTTGTATGGTTTCCTTGGCGAATTCGGTGATTTCCGGAGAGTCTTTTACGCGGACGAGGCCAATGCGCAATTCTTCCACGTAAGAGGCGAGCAGGGCGAGGGCGGTCAGCGCGGCGGAGCCTATAGCGAATCCCTTGCCGGTCGCGGCGGTGGTGTTGCCGAGCGAGTCGAGCATGTCGGTGCGCCCTTTAAAATATGCACTATGTCGGAGATTGACTTAACTTTCTTTTTTTCGAGAGCGAGAATCTCTTTCCTGTCTATAACATCATTTATCGAGTGTTGAATTTGCGGATATGCTCTCGATTGCGATATGCGTTCGGCGTCAAATATATGAAGCACTGCGCTTGCGGGAACTTTGGTGGTATTACTATGTTCTCCGATTAAGAAGTAGTAGTTCTTCGCTCTGCCATAGCGGTCAAATTCAATTCCGTCTATAATGCGCTCAGTAGTTGCGATACTTGGCGACATTAGGCGGTGACTTTCGATTATTTGTATTTTGGGTACCCCAAAACTATTGAAGGTTTTTATAACAAAAACCTCTCCGTCAACAACAAGGCTTCTTAGTATCATCGCTTGGCACTCGCGCCAAGAATAGCGGTTTGTGATGTCGCAATGTCTGCTCCATTTGAAGAAGAAATCCTCCGCTTGCTTATTCCAAGCGTGGTTGTCGGATTTCGCGTTCGGATATATGCCTTTGCCGATTCCGTAGACTTTCAAATCGCGCAGAATTCCGCGAATGTGCCCCGAATTCTTTTCGAGGTATCGGGCTTTGCGAACGAGTTCGCTTCTCGTGTATGAGGGCAGCTCCGCGCTTGCGTCCGTAGGGTTCAGCGTATTGGGATTACCGCGCGAAAGCGAAACTTTTGCCGATTCAAACGCGTGCCCGATTCCGTAGAACATATTGGCGATTTTCTTGCGCAACGTCATTGGATAACCCCTCCGACTACGCCGCTAAGAGAAATTCTGCGGTCTGTCTTTTGGTACTTTTCAGGCGCGAGAAGTTCCAACGCGTCCATTATGCCGTTGAACTTTTTCTCGATTTCCGACAGAGCTATACGAGAATAAGAACTCCCGCTATCAGATGCCGAAGAAAGGTATTTTTCACGTTCTGCCTTTACCTGTACAAGAAGCACCTCAAGTTCTTCAACAGTATAGCCGCGTTTATAGTTGTAATTCGCCATATTAAATTGGCGAATGTCAAAAAAGTTATTCTACCTTTAAATTCTCATTTCCGATTATCTTCAACATCAGTGCACCTGCGCAATTCATCGCCTCACAATCGAGGTAGTGGTTTGGACGGTTGCCAATTTGTTCCCATATCCACGAATTTCCTTTCTTAATTCGGTGTTCGGATTCCATCTGTTTTAGGTAATCTTCGGAAATATCCGTCGGCACTTCCCAAGTCGCTCCATTTTCAGGATTTTGATTCCTTCGGATACGGGCTAAGGTATCTTTTACATTCAAATTGCTCCAAAAGTGCATACGGCACTTAACTTCTCGAGATATAAAGATATTTTTGACTGGAGAATAAAACCTAAAGACGCTTTTACCTTGCGGTAGCCTATGAACAAAATTAGCCCTATTGTCTCCCATTAGTGCTATCCAACGGTGCTTGCCGCACTGCTTATAAACTTCGTAGGAATTATATCCTGCGTCGAAAAAAACGAGATTTGGCAGTATTGAAAATCTCTGTTGAATATCCTCTATGTCTTCCCACGTTAAAACCTTTTCATGCCATAATAGGCGGCTTGAGCCTTGCGGACTCCAAGAGCGCACAACCAAGTAGAAATGGTCCATTTGTACGTCAACCGACATTATCCGCAATGGCGCGACACATTCTCCCTCGGAGAATGGCTAGGATATAATTTCGCCTTTGGAATTGAAGCCTCCTTCCTCGCTCCAAAATTCCCCCTGATTATATCCAGACGAAGCAATTTCCAGTCGGTAGTCTTCGGCAAATTCTTTCCAAGGCAAGGCGAGGCGTTTCTGGTAAAACTGTTGAAGCAGGGAACTGTCTCCCTTGCGGGCGGCAATTTTTGCCCTAAGATACAGTTCCGCAAGTTTTCCCCAAGACATAGAAGCAAGAGCATTCCAATGAAAGCCTACATTCTCCTTAGCGGCATTCGGATTTAAGGGAATGAATTTTCCGTCTTTGTTGAGAATACGCCTCATTCTGTCTGTGTCTTCAAAGTATTCCCCACATTCAGCGCATTTTAAGGCGGTATTTTGATTTATCTTGGCAAAGTCGTATTCGCCGTTTTCGTCCTTATAATTGTCGTCCCACTCTATATTTTCCCACTTAAAAGGAACGTATTTGCCACATTTTGGGCATTTATAATGCCATTCCCGCATATCGGTAGTTTCAAATTTGCGATGGGTGTCGTCGTTCTCCTCTCCACCCTGAGACATAAACACGCATTTGCCGAGCCACCCAAAAGCTGTTGTTCTGGCTTCTGCTTCAGCCATATGACCGACGGGCCACCGCCAAGTTTCGTCCCCGAAAAGCCAGCGGATTGAGCGGCGTTGAAGGTTGGTCTTGTTATATGCGCCAAGTAGCCATAGCGTCATGCCATTTGAAAAGTGAATAGTGCAGTTTCTTTTCTTATTCTTGTTCTTCGGGAAAAGCTTTTTTACGGGTTCGCACGATTCAAAAAGCTTTTGCAAACGGCTTTCGCTTTCGTCCTTGGCGTCTTCGTCAGTTTGGTCAAGCCACAAGCAAGGGCCGGGCAGATTGGCAATAATGTAGCAAAGTGTGAGTTCTGGGCTTGTAGTCTTGGAGCTTTGAACTGCGGCTATAATGGATACAAGGCGAATTTTCGGGTCAACTATCGCTTCCATAACTTCCCTAATCCAAGGCGAATTATCTGAACGAAAAGGGCCCGGCATAGGTGAATATGGAATACTCTTTATATGTTCTTCACACCAACGCCACGGCTCTCGACGGTCGGCGGGCGTCCAAGCGTCTCTTAGGATTGATGAAAGCGTATTGTAAGACATTATCGGGATAGCGTATTGCAAAGCAATCGCGCAAGGGCATAGCCCTTCAATGGAAGCGGAACTTCCGCTTATTTAGTGAGAAGCCAACCGCAGAATTGCGATTCCTTGAAAACAATTTCAAAATTAAAGCCTAAAGCGGTAAATTCGGCTTCATTGTCGGAGATAGTTTTTGGATACATACAACCGCGCAATGCTTTTGCTTTATTTATGATCTGCTCGGAACTAAAGCCGTTTTTAGCTTTCATTTCCCAATAAAGCTGCTGTAAAATGTCCTGCATTTGTGCGGTAGAGCCGAGTACTTTCTCGACTACGAACATTCCACCGCAGTTTTCCAAGCTATGGTATATACGCTTCAATAGGGCGTTCCGCGCGTCTGGACGCAGGAATTGCAAAGTATAGAGCGAAACCGCATAGGAAATATTCGGGAAATCTAAAGGCTTTTCAAGGTCTGCGAATGTGATGTCTATGCCTTTGAGTTTCGCCTGATTTATCATAGCTTGAGAATTGTCGTAGCCGATGAGATTGAGCGTTTTTGAATGGCGGCGTTTTATCCTGCGCAGGGTTTCGCCTGTGGAAGCCCCGAAGTCGATAACAGTTGAATTGGGGTATGTAAACCAGTCGGAAAATGTCTCCGCCAAATCCTGAACGTGAACATAGTTGGGAACGCTCTTTCTTACGTGCTTGTCGAATTCGGGCGCGACGTGTTCGTCGAACACCCAGTTGCTCTGTCTTGAAATAATCCTGTCGTCCGTATGAAGCTTCATACAAGACGGCAAAGTGTCAAAAAACAATAATTATTGAATTGAGTTTTTAAATGCTTCCGCGCTTAAAGACTTTATAACATAACAAGCGTACATATCCCTTGTCTTGGGATTGCTTTCTATTCCGAAGAAATCATCGCCATTTCTGCCGTGTTTCGGGAAAATGTAATTTAAAAGCAGATGTTCCTTGATTTCTGGCGGCGGTGCGGAAATTTCAGCGAAATAAGCTTCCTGCGGTTGCCAATTTGTCTGGGAGAAAATCCTCGCAAGCGTTTGTTCTTTGTATCGAATAGGACGCGCCGTTATCAGAATTGCGTACTTGTCCCTCAGAAAGTCCACAAGCCACTGGCGATATGTCTCCTGCTCAATCTGCCTTGAAAACGGCGTAATGCGCGGCTCTCCCCATTTGGGGGAGTTGCCCACAAGCGTGTAGTTCAGATCAACCAAATATTTCATAGCGACGTTTAAATGCGGTGATTGCTTCCTCAACCAATCCCATACGGCTACCGTCAGGGTAAGGCAAGTCAAACTCAAAACGCAAGGCTTCCTCTATGCGTTCCCACGGAATGCGTCTGACGTTTTCGCATTTTGCGCAGACATTGCCGCTCATCTCCGATATTTTGACATTCCTAAAAAACCGATAAAACAGGTCGTAAAATTCCTTTTTCGTATGGTACTTTTGGACCTTTGGCTTGTCTTGAAAGTCTCCAATACGAATACCCGACTCATATTCCAAGCGAAAAGCTATATTTCCCGCATTGCTTTCATTGTGGAAGGCTTTGCCATTTACTTGCCTATAACCAGTTTCCGATGTGCTTGAGGCACAAGCGTAGAGCTTTGTAAATGGCCTACACAAGGTAGCGCAAATACAGACGATATGCTCTCTATCCTTCGCAAAAGGCACGGAATTAAGCACGCTCGAAATAAATACGCTCGTAAACTCCTTACCGCTTGCCACAACCTCTAAAAACTTCTTTGAGATTCCCAAAGACTTACCTTTGTCTATCTCCGAAACTCCGATATGATAGGGTTCAAAAGGGGTACAATCAAATCCTGCGGCATTTAATATATTCGTCTCCGTAAGGTGTCCTGCGCCGAAATCAAGAATTGTATTTCCGTGCTCTTTTCTCCATTTAGCCTGTTGCGCAGGGTTAAATATATCAAAAGTATGGCAAGGATTCTTTCCGTGAACGGCGAATACAAATCCGTGTCCCAATTCCTCGCGGACTCTGCGGGCACGGCGGAATGAATTATAGCGGAGCAAATCCTCATATCGCTCGTGAATGTTAAAATCCATTGTAAGCAGGTTCATCATGGCGTCGGCAAATTTGGCTTCTTCCTCGGAAATATATACAACATCGCAAGCATCCGCCTTGAGTTCGGCGAGCATTTCCAAACGCCCAATGCCGTTTATAACTTTGCCGTCGGGTGTGCAAACGATAGGCATGATAATTCCCGCCTTGCGCAGAGTCCTTGCAATGCTCTTTGCATATTGAATCCACCTCCCAGAATTTATTTTGCAAAGTTTAGCTACCGACACCTTGCAAGGGTAAGCGCAACGGAAGAACTCTTTGCTTTCCAACTCCTTGTCTGGAATACTATTGGCGAGTTCCGAAAGATTTAGAGTTTCCAGTATGCGCTTAGCCTTTAAAGGTGTTTGGCAAATATCTCCGTCATTTGTAGCCCGATTAAATACGATGTTCAAAGCCTTGCGCTTTTGTAATTCCATTGCGGGAATTCTAAAGACGGGCACATTCTTTAATCCCATTCGAGTTGCTACAAAATGCCTCTGGTGCCCTGAGAGGATTTCTCCGTTTGCGTCGGCGTAGATAGGAGCTATAAATCCCAGCTTCCTAAGTGAAAGTTCTATCAAATTGAGACGCTTTGGATCCGCCGTTCTCGGATTGTAGGTTGACGGATTTACCGCCGAAAGTGGCTCAATTTTTATCATATCGCAAGCCTCCTGCGGATTTCAGCGATTACCGCTTCCTTGTCGAAGCCTACTTCCTGCTTGAGCTTGTCTATCCAAATGCCGAAGTCTTCCTGCGACATTCTGAAGCGGTAGTTTCCCGCCTGAATCGTTACTTCCGACTGCGACAGCTCCTTTTCTTTTTCGTCCCCAAAATCGGGCTTTTGTTCGCCCAAAAGGGCGTCAAGGTCTGTCGGCTCAAAGCCCGCAAGAATTGTGTCGAAATCGCTTGCCTTAAAGCCGTCAATAATGTCCTGCAATCCGTTTAAATCGAGCGATGAAAGCTCCGCCAATCGGTTGTCTCCCACGAGAACGGCAAGCTCGTTGTCCTCGGAAGCGAAATTCTGGTATTCCACGGGAACGATTGAAACGCCAAGCTCTTTGGCGGCTTCCAAGCGTCCATGCCCCGCCACAATATAACCGCTTAGCTTTGAAACTACAATCGGGTGCCGCCAACCGTGATAACGTATGTTCTGCGCAAGGATTTTAATCTGATTCTGCGGGTGCGTATTCGGATTTTTCGGGTGCGGGATAAGTTCTTCAACTTTTACGAGCTTATCGTATGCGCACCATACTTCAATTCCGTCCGCTAAAATTCGTGCCTTATTTTCGTCTGCCATATAGACAGACTATTTTGTCAAAATCCTATATTGAAATTCTGTTGCCGAAATCGTCTATCGCGGGAGCCGATTTTATCCCATACTTTGCGTACATAGCTCTGGTTTGGGGATTACTTTCTATTGCGAAGAATTGTTCGGGATTATTTCCGTGTTTTGGAAATATTCGCCATTTCAGTATCCACTCCTTTTTTATGTGAGGCAAATGCCTAAAGATAGAAAAAAAGCTCTCATTGGGCAGCCAATTCGTCTTAGTGTATATTCGATTTAGGGTAAATATCTCGTATTTTTGCATTCGTGCCGTAGTGAGAATCACATATTTACCTTTTAACATATCAATCAGCCATTGGCGGTAGGTCTCAAGCTCTATTTGAAGTTCCATAGGACGAATTCTTGGGGCGTCCTTTTCCTTGTCCACGAGCGTATAATTTAGGTCAAGCAGGTATATCATCAGAAATCTCCCAGTCTGCGTTTTACTCCGTTTACTCCTTGGGGCTTATTTGGATTATGCTTATAGGAGTTTATCTTTGCATATGTAGGGCTTATAGTCGGTGTCTCCTTATAGGAACATATATCGCCTTCGGTTATCGGTTTCTTGTTTATTAGCGCATCAACTATCTCCCTTAAAACCTCTATCGGGATTTCCGTCACTGTGTAAATTAAGCCATAGAGGTTCTGGCGGCCTATCTTCTCCCTTAGAAGTTTCATTGCCGCCGAACGCGAAACGCATTGAAACTTACCTTCGTAAACCACCTTGTCGCCGCTTGTACAGAGTATGTGGTAGAATTTATTAGTAGGCATATTCACCCCTCCTTATGCGGTTATTCCATACTCTCATAGCCGAAGTTATAGAGCTATAAGCTTTTCCGCCTTGGCGTTCTGGATTTGTATCCTCAAGAACCTGCTTCACAAATTCAGAATCTCCCATTTTCTCAAGCAATCCTGCGGTAAACGGTTCCGTCTTCATTTGCTCCACAAGTTGCGCTATCCACCTCGATTTTCGGGTGCCTATGGCCATTTCTTCATCACCCATTGCAACATTGCTCTCGGTCGGCTTATCGACCTTAGGCTCGTTATCAATATGTTTAGTCTCAGCTATTACAACAGTATCTCCATTTTCGGTCTTTCCTGTTATTGCTTTTGTATCCGAAGCGGAGAGCTTATTTAAAACTTCCGAGTCTATTTTGATTTTATTATTAGGTCTATCACTCCCCAAAGTCCCGTCCTTTTTTAAACGGTGTAGGAGACTGTATCCATCGCCTTTTTCAACGATTGACCAATCGCCCACAGCTTTGGCGGGTAATTTGTATTGTTTAATCTGTTCTTCTGTTATTGTTATACTTCTCATGCTTTTATATTTCGAGTTTTTTTATTGTTCCTTTTGATAATTCATATTGGTTTAGATTTCTTGAAATGTACTCGACCATAGGTTCTTCAATCCTGCGTATGAGCACCTTCTCACTTTCGGATTCGTCGCGTATTTCCCAAAGTCCTATCAGTTTCCACGACAGGTTTAACCTCTTAGTGTCTTTTAGTGTTATTCTTATTGCTTTCATCGTGTTAGCTTGTTGTTTGTTTTCTATATTATTGATATTACCATAGTTCAATAGAATTTGCAACATTTATATTAGTTTTTTTTCGTTTTTATTATTCAAAAATATTACAATTTTTCTTGCATTTTTTTGTGCTAACACCTCGCCGCCATAGCCCAATACGGCTTCCTACAATAAGTTGGATAATGTCAGTTCTAGGAGGCGCTCCGTAGAGAAATTTCAAGATTATTTTTTATCTTTTTTTCATAAAAAAACCAAAGAAAAACATTGCAAATATTATCCAAGTGTGTTAATATCAATGACATAGAAGAACGATAAACACCTAAAGGACAAAATATGAATAAGAAACTAAAAATACAATTCTGGAAAGCTGAACACGCTATGGCGATACAAGTTTTGGAACATTACGGATTGGAGAATGTTCACAACGACGTGCTCTATGGCAAGGCTTGGACATTAAATACAAATCTAAATTTGGATATTTCGTACTTCGACTCCAATACCGAGCGAGACCAAAACCTCCAGATGACTTTAAACAACATAACCGAAGAATTTTTTAAAACTTCTCCCCGCATAGATGAATGCGGAAACGTAATAATAGCCACTTGGGAATTATAAATAGCAGAATATGGACACTGAAAAACCAATCCTAAAACGAATACAAAAGCTTCTAACTCTCTCCAAGGATAAGGGAGCAAGTAAGGCGGAAGCCGAAAGAGCAATGGAAATGGCTCAACGGCTTATGACAAAATACAATATCACTATGGCGAATATCGAAAACGATACTCCCGCATCAAAGATAAAACACGAATACTTCTTCTCAAGGGCGGTTCTCAATCCTGCCGACACGGAAATAACCGCAATACTTTGCAGGTTTTACAAGGTAAAAATCTTATATAACGGAAATTCTGGAATGGTGGTTATTGGGACTCCCGAAAATATTGAAATCGCAAAATACGTCCACGGCTATCTAAGAAACGTATTCTTCAAATGTTGGAATGAATTTAAAAATACCTGCTTTAGGCCAAACAAGGCGGATTACTACTTCGGGCTTAGGTGCGGAATATACGAGCGAATGGAGCAAGCCGAAAAAGATACGCTTTCTGGAGAGGGGGAAGAATCCCGCCAAAACTATGAACTGGCCTTATCAAACAATGAACATGAGCTGGAGGTTTATATCAAAAACACTTTCAGAGTGATAGGAGAATCACGGAGAAGGCAGGGTAAGAGAATGGACGCAACATCTTACCGCGCAGGGAGAGAGAAAGGCGCAACACTTCAAATTAACCAAGCAATAAAGGCATAATATGGAAACAATAATAGAAAGCAAATTCGACTTCGGGCGGGTAGTTGCAACCACGACGCTTGCGAACTACTGCGAAAAGAAGGGGTTTTCAATGCTTCCTTATCTTATCCGCCACGCAAATGGAGATTGGGGTGACGTATGCAAGGAAGACTGGAAGAACAATGACGAGGCTCTCAAAAACGGCTTAAGGTTGCTCTCCGAATACAAACTCCCAGATGGCAGAAGGATTTGGATAATAACCGAGTGGGACAGAAGCGCAACAACTCTACTTTTTCCAGAGGACTACTAATGTACGAGAACTTTCATAAGCAATTTTCAAACGCCATTGAGTCAATCCACTCTGGAAGTAAGGGGATATTGGAAAGTTTCTCAGAATTTTGCCTTATATCCCGATTATCATTCCAACAAGTATTGCGATTTGACCGAGAGCGCGAAGAAAAAATCATTCAAATGCAAAGGGCTTCCAAGAATCAAAAAGGTTATGCGGAAGCCCTTTCTGTTTTAGTCAATGCTCTCGAATATCGAACGGGAGACTTTCTTGGGGAATGGGCGGGATTAAACAATGCTTTAGACCATAGAAGCGGGCAGGTATTTACTCCCTATTATGTGAGTAAAATGATTGCCCAATCTTCGGTTGGAAATCTAAAAAGGCAGGAAATTCCGCTATCAATAAATGAGCCAACCTGTGGCGCGGGAAGTATGGTAATTGCAATTTTTGACGTTTTGCGAAATCTCAATTTTTCCCCGAGAGACTTTTATATCATCGCCCAAGACATAGATATTCATTGCGTCAACATGGCATATATTCAATGCACCTTGCTCGATATTCCTGCGGTTGTTTTGCACGGAGACTCCCTAACTGATGAAATCTATGCGAAATTCCCGACTTTTTCATATTCAAGAAACTATTTGATGAAGTCGCGTTAATCTTCAATATCCACAGGCTCCTTTATCGAGTCTGCGGCGATAGAGATTGCCTTGTAAGTCTCGTCGAGTACCTCCTGCAATTTCTCCCGAATTTGCACTGCATCGAGAGTTGTAAGGATTGGCGGAAGCTCGTTTAAAAATCTGCTTTCCAAGATTTGCCGTACTTGTCCTATATGGGCAGTCCATACTTCGCGAACCTTCTCAATGGCAACATACGTTCCTTCCATTACCTTGAGTTTGATTTCCGCTTGCTTTACCTCCGCCAATAGCTTGCGGGTTTTTAACTCCTCATCTTCGGGAGAGTCTGGCTCTTTTAAGTCGTGCTTCCTTACAAAATCCCGCCACTTTGCCACATTGTGCCTGCCGTCTGAACAGGGTTTGGGAGAGCCTTTTAACTTTCGCCAGCGGTCTATTGTTTTGCGGCTAACGCCTAAAATCTCGGAAAGCTCTACGATAGTTTTTGCGAATTTAACATCTCCACTTGTGCCATAGGCTTTTTCAACCAAGCTTCTCTCCGCACTTGTAAGGGTTTTGCCAGAAGCCACCTTTTTTACTATGTTTTCAAGGTCTTTGCTTAATATTTTCTGTCCTATGTTTTCGTTCACAAAAAAAGGGACATCTGTCAAATGTCCCAATAATGTCGCACTTCGTTTTCTGCCTGTAAATCCCGATAACTTAAGCGGATTCAAGGCGATAGGCTAAACTAAAATGGGACATTTCAAAAAATCCATTCGCAAGAAGAAACGGGTCTGCCGAACGTCCCTGCCGTATCTTGTTGGTTAATAGATTCCTTTGATAACCCCTTATCGAAAATTAGGCACTCGAACTGAATGGTTATTGTTGACGGCATTGGCAACCTAAATGGATTTTGCGGACAACATTAGCGACCTGTATGAAGTATCCTTGAAATTGCGTGCAGGGGGCGGAATCGAACCGCCAATCTCAAGGTTATGAGCCTTGTGTCTTACCGTTAGACCACCCTGCAAAAGCATCAGTTCTCGCTGAACTTATCCCTCTTGAGTTGCGAAAGCTCTTGATAGATTCTGACTATCGCAGATAAGTCCAATAGCAGCATATCGACAGTAGTTGCACTCATATCTTCAAGCGGGAACTTTTCCTTAAAGCCCTGATACCATTTCACGAAACCGTCTATGTACTTGACGTGTTCTATGGTGTAGCTTTCAGGTGCTTTCTCCTCCTTGAGTTCAGGCTCTTTGCGTGGGGGAAGAATTCCAGTAGCGATATAGGCGTCTTTGAGAGTTTTGGCAGGTAGCTTCTCTATGAAGTTGTTAGTTTGCGTTTCATCGCTTATCACACTTTCAGTATTCTCGTTTACTTGTAACACTGGTGTTACAACTGGCTTTGTTTCTGGGGCATTTTGTATTGCCGAATAAAGTTTTATGTATCGGTGTGCCGTCATTCTTGTAAACGAGCAATTAGATTCCACCCAAGAAATCCAATCGCCATAGGGTACTGACTTTTTCTGTTCCACCAAAAGCTTGCCACACTCAATGGCAACCTTGATTGCTTCCTGCGCCTTATCTTTGGCAAGCTTCGAGAGTGCTTCGGCCTTCTCGTGGAGTGCGTTAATTCTCGAAGCTATGTCGAGTTCAGTTGAAGATGTTTCGGTAGCGGAGATTGTGTTTTCGTTTTCCATACCAATCACCCGCTTGTCAAATTGCGCAATCTCGACTTTCGGTATGATTGGCATGCCGACGGTGACTTCATCGTTGATGTTGTGCGTAGCCCAAGAAATTTCTGCCAAGACTTAAGGCGAGCCGATATAGCCGCCCTTGTTACGCCATACTTCTTGGCAAGTTCTGTCTGGCTCTTTACGCCGAGCATTTGCTCCATGCCAAGCGTCATCATCAAGGTGTCTATCTCAAGGCGACGTATTCCCTCATTTTTTGCCCCTTGCAGGCGTTCAAACACCCAACGCAACATCTGACACCCATAAGCGATTTCAACGCCTTCTACGGTCTCTGTAGGCTTTTCTTGGCTATCGAGAAAATCGTAGTTAAAGTCGTATGAAGCCTTGTCGAAAGCCACGCTTGGGTCTGTCTTGAAAACTCTGTGATCGTCTGCGAGAGGTTTATCGATGCCCTTAGCCGCCAGTTTAGCCCTCTGCTTAGGTGGCAGACTCTCCACCCATTTGCGGTACTCGTCCTCATAGCGGCTCATAGGACACCTCCTCGCGCGTGCGTACGCATGGGGAAAGGTTCGCACGAAAATCTGTACCGTCTCAATGGGGGATTCAGGTATATCCCTCCTCCTACTTTTAGTAGGAGGGGATACCTAATCCCCATTGGGGACAGAAGAAGAAAAATCCCCCAATCCCTAATCCCCAAGGGATACCCAAGGGGATTGCAAAAGTCCGTTTCCCCTATCCCCTGAGGGATATTTTTTATCCCTACGGAATTTCTCAACATTACTAAGGTATCCCTATTAGTCATTGTCGGCCCCTTTCTCCTCCGACAAGTCCACCTCGGGTATATAAAGCCTACCGTGCCAATATGGTTTGCGAAAGACTATAAGAGGGTTATTCTTGCGTACTGCTTCGTACACCTTTACTGCACTTTCTGTGTCGGCAGGGTCGCCAAATTTAGCAAGTTGACCTTGTATATAGGCTATAACTTCGCTCTTGCTTGGGTCTTTATCGTGTTTCTTTGGCGGCATTGTCTCCAGTTCAAGATATGTGTACTTGGAACGGGAAACTTTTTCGGATTTTACCTTTTTTAGAGGTTTCTCGCAAAGTTCCCATAAAACGGCGGTCTCCGAGTGCTTCATATAGGTAAAGGCACCTGTTCCCGATAGACTCGCGCGTTTAGCATGGATAAACTCAAATACATTGGGGTCTTCCGCATTTTCTCTAATTACCGAGACTGCACGTGCCCAGTTGGTTAATTCGGAAGAACCTATACCGAGATAGGATAAGGCGTGGTTTACATCTTTTGATTCCTTGGACGGTTTACCTGTATGGTGGATAAAAATAAGCCCGATATTATGCTTTGTGATGATCGGATTAAGAGTGTTCCGCAGAAATGTCGCGCACATATCCTGTCTGCTAATATCGCAACCTATGTATGATAACAACGGGTCAACAATAACTAAGTCGGGCTTGTATTCTTCACACAGTTCGTCGAGAAGTTCCACAAACACCGTCCCCGTAGCGCTCTGCTCGTCCAATTCGATAAAATAATAATCGATTCTCTCATTCTCCTCATGGGTAAAATTCTCACTTCTTATGACAGAGTGGAATGGCCTTGCTATATCTATGGCGTTATTCTCAGCTTGAATAAATAACACTTTCATTTTCTTACTCGGCCTTAATCTCAGCGTGCTTCTTCCCACGCAAAAATTGAGGGCAAGCTGCATAGCCAATACTGACTTGCCTATTCCAGATTGGGCAACGATAAGCCAAGAACCGTTCATCGTCAGAAAGCGATCGCCTACTAAATTGTCGCTCTTATCGTCTGGGTCGGTCGCGCGAATGTCCTTGCCCAATTTTACATTATATTTCCGCTTGCCGGCATTCTTTGCCCACTCCTCATAAGATTTTCCGCCAATATTTACGGCAATTAGCCTTTGCCGCTTTCCATCTCTGGTGACGGCGGCAATTCGCGAAAGTCTGCTCGGGTTCTTGCAAGCCGTATCGACGGGAAAACCGTGCTTTTCGAGAAACGCGTGGAGTTCGCCGACCCGCTCTCGATAGAGTTTTTCGTCTTTTCCCGCGTCGATTTTTACTATGGCATGAATCGACTTTCCTCCAGAATCGACAAGGGCAGAACACGGCAGATTTAATTCGCGTATCTTTCTTAATTGTTCCTCCTTGGGCAGGGAATCGGATTCGATTAAACAATGCCTGAACTCCTCTACATCGGAATTCTTGCAACCTTCTCCCGACATTGGGTTAATCCTTGCCCAAGCTCCCGCCTTGGGATTCCAATCGCCAAGAATGTAGCCTATGTCCTCGTAAATGTCGCAGGCTTTGATAAGTTCTTCAAAAGACTTATTGACGCCTTTACCGCTTGGCAGGAATTTTCCGTCCTTTTCAAACGAGCTTACTACAAAATTTACCGTATCACCCGGCCTGAATAAAGCCCCCAGATATTCCTTTAACTCCAAATTTGGGGCTTTATTGGTGTTTTCACACCCGTTTGAACGTCCGATAGGGTCGTTCCAAGAAAAGCCGTCAGAGGGCTTGTAGCCGTTGTCTTTTGCCATTTGTACGATTGAACCTATCCCGACATTCGCTCCAGAGTAATTTCCAAAAGTTTTCCAATGCTTTTCGCACGCTCCCTCTTGGTATTTATGGGAGTTTTTACTCCACTCGTCCCATACGGAACACGGCTGCCCGTCGGCGTGCAAAGCCATGCCGACCTTTAGCCAAGTATCATAGTCGTCAACTTGTGATTGTGTAAGGAATGATAAAATTTCGCTTATATTTCTTTCCATTGCTTCCTCCTCCAGCCGTTATTTGCAAGGTCTGTGATTAGTTTTGTGGCAAAATCAAATCCGAAACTCTCGGCATTCTTATAGCCAAAGCGGTTGAGAATTTTTATTTGCTTAGGGGTTGCGAGATTGCGCGAACGTCGGTTTATGGCGTTCCCCAAAAGTAATGACGCAAAACCTCTGCTTTGAATTGCCTTCGGGTTAAACTGTAAACGCTCAAGTGCTTGCAACTGCTTTTGCGTAGGTGCTTCGCGCTCCCATTTGAAAGTCGGCGAGTAGCTTTGAAGCTCGTCGTCGTGTGTAAAAAGCGCATACTCGATTGGGTCTATTAACCTGCTTTTCTTTAGCGAATTTGCCTTTATTGCGTCGGCTAAAGATTTCTCGCGCTCTTGGCGGGCAGTGCATTCTGCTTCCTGTTCAAGCTCGCCTAAATCGAATAACTTGCCGCCTTCGGCTATTTTGGTCATCTGCTCGGCAACATCTGGTTTATTGGCAATGAGGTTAGCAGGGTGGCAAAGATTGTGTTGCTCTGATTGCCATAGAAAATCCAAGACAAGAAGATTCTCTTTGCCTTCGCATGTTCGAGTTCCGCGCCCTATAATTTGGGCGTATAGCGAGCGGATTTTAGTTGGTCTTAAGCATACGACACAATCGACGCTTGGCTCGTCATAACCTTCGGTAAGAAGCATTGAATTACATAGCACTGTACATTCGCTACTGTGGAAGCGTTCGAGAATTTTCTTTCTCTCGCCCGATTCTCCCGAAATATGCTCCGCCTTGTGCCCAAGCGATTTTAGGATTTGCGCCATTCGTTGAGATGTGGCAATTAGCGGAAGAAAGATTAGCGTCTTTCGCTCTCTTGGAATGTGTTTTGCGATTTCCTCAAGATATGGGTCTATCGCGGACCCCAAGTCATCGGCAGAATAGTCTCCCGCCGTTGTCTTTACGCCTTTTAATGATATTTTAAGCGGGATTGTCTGTACGAGTATCTTCGACAGATACCCCTCTTTTATGGCGTCCCGAATTGAGTATTCATAGGCAATGTCCTCAAAATACTTCCCGAGATTTTGCTTATCTCCTCGATCTGGCGTTGCCGTCACGCCCAACACTTTTGCCGACGAGAAATACCTTAAAATATTTTGATATGAATCGCTCAATGCGTGGTGGGCTTCGTCAACAATGATAGTTCCGTAATGGTCTGGAGAGAACCTTCTAAGCCTGCTTTCGCGCATTAGCGTCTGAACAGAAGCGCAAGTAATAGGATAAAGACTGTCTATAGCCGATTCTCCCGCCTTTTCAAATGCGCAAGAAAGCCCAGTCACAGCGGCTATTTTGTCTCTGGCTTGTGTCAAGAGTTCCTCACGGTGGGCGAGGACGAGGGCTTTACCCCCGTCCTTTAACGCACGCTCCGCAACCTTTGCGAAACACACGGTTTTTCCGCACCCTGTGGGAAGCACAAGCAATGTTTTGTCGAACTCACCCCAAGACTTAAAAATAGAATCCACCGCCTTTTGCTGATACGGTCTAAGCTCCATTGGAAACCCTCCTTCCGTATTCGGCAATAAGGATTGCGTCGGCTATTTTTAAGGTCGGCTTTAAGAACGCATATAGCTTGTATGCGTGTTCCCGAAGGCGGCGTTTTCGCTCGTTATATTCCAATCCTTTCACTTCGGGCAAAATTTCTCCTTGCCACTTCTGGGGAGTCACCGTCTTAAAGGGAATCTCCAAAGCGATAAGAATACCGATTACTTCTCCGTAAGACTTGCCGAGGACAAAGGAGCGGCTTGCGGGTTGGGCGTGTTTGCAACTTATATAGCCGCTTACTTGCTCAACATAAGCCTCCAAAGGAATATTGCACTTTTGGGAATATTCCTTCAATTTGCGCATTGCCTCAGCGAAGAACTGTATATCGTTCAGTGCGTCCGCTACATTCGCGCAGAGAGGGTGCGGGTGGAGGATTGCATATCCTCCGTTTACACCCGCGTCTATTCCGATTATGATTTTACCATTCATCGGAATCCTCCTCTCTGACAACACCCATAGCTTCGCCTATGCGCCGAATAGACAATACGTCGGATTTTAGCTTCTCGATAGCGCGACTTGGGCTTATCTGCCACATTGCGTTGAAGTTTATTTCTTCGTCTTTGCGCTTTATTCCAAAGAATCGCGCTATGTTGCCAAGAGATGCCTTCTCGAATGTCCCACACCCCCAGACTTGCAACAAATCTATGAAGTTGCCGTTAAGGTAGCGACCATTGAGAATCTTCGGCACTATAACTCGGTTTGCCCATGAACGCCTTACTAAGAATGGAATGGCCCAAGCGTAGATATTAAACCCAACAAACTTACAATCCGCATTTGAACGGTAGTAATTCCAAAATTGCCTTAAAATATCGGCTTCATCGGAGTCTATAATTACAAGCGGGGTTTGATTTGGCTTTTGGATACCAATAGCCATGACTCTCCCAGAGAGAGCCGAACTCGGTGCGTCCAAGAACCATTCTTCCTGCTTCCTCGCTTTCCACGTTTGTATTTTTTCTGCGTCCTTGTAATTACTCGGAGCGGAAAATTCAGGCATGAGGTGCTGAATTTCGTCTCGGGGAAGTCCGTCGGTTTCAACATTGAATACGATTTCCATAGCAAACCTCCCTTAGAAAATGTCCTCATCGTCATTATCCGACGCTTCGGGTTCGAGATAGTCCTTGATGACATTCCCGTCATACATTTTTCCGTCTCGTCCCTCCCATTTCTCGACGCCAAGACGAGCCTTGCCGCTACTTCCGTTTACTTTGTCCCACTTTGGAACTGAACGTTCGCCATGCTTGCGAAGCCCAACACAAGTAAAGAATTGGTTTATCTTCCATTCGCACCTGCGCAAAAGCACCAAGTTCTCGCGCAACGTCGCTTCCAAACCGTCAGAAGTTCTGCATCTGAGCGTGAGCTTTGCCATATTGTCGCCTTTTGCGGTGGTGGCCCGTTCAAATCCAACAACAGTAAAGTCAACAACAGTGTTTTCTGGCAGAACCGTAAATTCCTTCGCCTCTTGTGAAGTTTCGGAATTCCAATCCAATCTTTCGTTATCGGAGGTATTCATTACTTAGCCCTCCTTTCCGAAATATAAGCTTCCACCTTCTCCCAGTTCTTTTCCTCCGCGATTTTTGCGAGGAGAGACTCTGATAGGTCTTTGTACGTCTGATTGCTTTTTATGAGCGCATTGCGCTTCGGATTATTACCCCTCAGATAATCGTTCAGTTCATCTGGCGAAATTGCCGAAAACTCCATAGCCGCTTCAAGAAGCGCCATATCCGCTTTCGGAGAATCGCTAATTTCAAGATTTCCAGAAGTCTTATCTTCGTGTTCTTCCAAGGAAGAAAATTCGGTGCTGAATATATCCTTTACGCTATCGAAACTAAGCGGCAAAACTCCCGAAAGTCCCCAGCGGTTCTTTGCATCGCAAAACGATGTATGCTCGGTGTAGAGAACTCTCTCTTTGCCTCCTACGGCTTTGCCTTTGCCGCTTGCGCTCGACTGTATGTATGTGCGGTAATTTGCAAACAACAGTCCGTCAGCCCACTCTTTGATAAGCGGGGATACACCCCTTGAACATTTCAACTCGTAGTGGTCGTATGTTCCGTTTTCCTCGGGCAACTCGAGCTTTTTTATTGTCGAGTGCGCCAAGACAAGAACATGCATTCCCGAATTCTGCAACTTGCTAAGATTTGCCAACATTCTCGCATATTCTTCCGCGAGATACTGGTAGCCTTTGCCGTAATTAAAGTCTTCGAGACCGGTCTTCTTGTACTTCTTGCAAAGGAATTCAATGCACAAGCGCTCAGCCCAATCTGCCGTATCGAGTACGAAAGTTTTAAAGCCTTGCTTGTCGGCTATGAGTTCGTCTATGCAGGAAAGCAATGTTTCCCAAGTGTTGAGGTCGGATATTCTCGGCACGTCAAGATGTGCCGTTCCGCCTTCCAAGTCCGCAAATAGCGGCTTGGGGAATTTCGATGCAAATGTGCTTTTGCCAACACCTTCGCAACCGTAGATTACGCACTTTTGTGTGCGTGTGATTTTACCTGTTTTAATCTGCATTTAGATTTCTCCGAGTTTGCGAACTCTCGTCTCGGAGTGGCACTTAGGAATTTCAGGCTTGGGGAGATAGGGTCTTTCCGACCAAGTAGGTACGGGTTTTGTCCTCCTCCTCGATACAGGCAACATTGTGTTTCCGTTCTCGTACTCCAAAACTGAACTTCTAAGCACCGCAATAGGAGAACGCGGCTTGCCATTCGGCCCGCGAAGCAGTTTCAGCCTATGGGACTTAACGACTTTTCGGACGCACGTTTCCGAACAATTCCACCTGTCCATTAAGTCTTTCACCGAAAATGCCTGCCTTGCGAAGGTGTCGCCAATCCGCTCAGAGAGAGTCATAAGCAGGTCGTTTTGCGCCCTGACTATTTCCTCAAGCCGCAATATTCGATTTGCTAAAATCTCACTGTCGCTTTTCGCTTCCATTGCTTTCCGAAGCGCTTCCCCTTAGCGACACGAGTAGGGTTAAAATTTTGGGTGAAACGCTGAGAGTTCTTTGTTGTTGAACTCGCGCCGCACCTTCTTGGTGGGGACAGTACCCGCAAAACTATTGTCCCTACATCACAGGCATTGATATTCAATATGTTATAAACTAAACTTCATCTTAAAGCCCAACCATTGGGCTTTTGTGTTGTCCCTACCAGTTCTTTTTATAAAAGTTCAAAAAAATATAATTTTTAATTTCTTAATTATTAAATAGATACAACAAATATTCACATGAGTATTGACCCTGCGACAGAATCTGTCCTAATTAGTAGGCATAAAAGTAATTATTTTTGACTTTTTATGTCGGCTATGAGGGAAACCTAAGCCCGCTTGCATTAGATTTTCAAGCGTGTACGACCGTGAGGCGTATGACCACCTCCTTTTTCGTTCCGAGGTATGTTTAGTTAAACGAAGTATCCGCAATCGATAGGTGTATTGTGGAAATATTTAAAAATCAAAACGAAAGGCAATTTATGGCTTCATTGAAAACTTATATAACATTCACAACCTTAAGCAGAATTCCCGAAGAATACTTAAAGAGGCGTTTTGAGGGAATACACGAGACTTTTGTCTCAAATGGATTCATTCTAAAAAATGGGAAATATGACTTACACAAGATAGCGAGGTTTCTCCAAGACAACTGCCCAAGCGACTTGGAAAATTTTATATGCTCATTCGCACTTGTCGCAAAGAGCGAGCTTTACGACAGAATATGCGAGAAGCTTGCAAGCTTTGGGATCGAGACCTCCCCAACAGATGACTTAGAAACGCTTGCCGCTATGCTCGCCGAGCGTGATATGACTGCTTGCAATGCCATTGCCGCAAGAAAAATGGCGGACGAGACTCACTCATACTCCCACTATATCCCGACTGTGCCGCATTCAGCTCAAGAGATTGGAAGCGAAGAATTGCTAAATTTAAAGCAGAAAGTGTTGTCTCCTTATTTCGCCAAAAATGGACGTTCGGGCTACATAGATATTTATCCCCACATAACCGATAAATTTGCGTTCTATTGCATTGCGCACGGCGCACCAAAAACAAGGGAGCGTTCTGTCGGCGACGAGGAAGAAGCAAGCTTCCACACCTTCCGCCCTGAACTTGTAGATATTGTGAGAATCAATCTATCAAACGCTGAAATTTCCGTATTTACACAGAAAAACCATTCGCGGGGATTTAAAGAATTCTACGTTGAAAGCTTCGGTCGGTTAATCCTGCCCAATTCAAAGTATATTCCTCATAAGAAATTTAATCTATCCGCTCTCTCCAATAACGAAATTTTTAACGTAGGAGAATTCTCAGACAAAATATCAAGCATTACTCCTATGAAGTTTAGCTATATCGGAATCGGAGGTTGCAAATTAGATGCAAGCAAGAATGTTGATGCCGCTTACCTTGATTGCGTAGAAAACAATAGGCAAATTATTTCTATGACTTTCAATGTCTGTTTTGCTGATAATCCGAAGAAGAAACATAGGATCTCCATTCATTCCGATTCCCGCTCAGAATTTCCCATAGGTACAAACGAAGAAATTATCGAGGATTATTTATTTTCTAAAGGCATAATGAGGGATATTTACCGTGAAGAAACTTTTACTCTGGAAACGCAAAAAGTCCTACTTTCCAACTGATAATCTTGCTTGGAAAAATGTTCTGGGAGAGAATCTAAAAAGATACTTTTGCCAGAATGGGTTATTGGAATATGGGAAATCCACCGTCGATTACATAGAGATTGACGGCGAATCCTATCAAGTTGAATACATCGGAAACGAATTCATTGGCATAAACGATGAACTCCCCGATGTGAAGCTATCCAATAGCGATGTTTGCAAGCTTACCTTAAACAAAAGTAAATTTGCTTCCAAAGTACGCGAACTTTTAAGAATAGGAGGCGCAGTTTCAGATATTCCGAACTGTGATGCCTACTGCATTGGAGATTTGAAGGGAAGTCGTACTTTTAGGGTGTTTTTATGCTTTTCAGAGTCGGGGAGCCTGTATAGCTCAATTCGGAGTATATCTAAAGGAATTCCTCCCATTGTTATTTCTTTTGAGGAAATTTCAGGAGAACTTCAAAAGCTATTATATGAGCTTGACGGAAAGTTCTTCAAAATAGACGAATGTATATGTTTCCGCAATGACAGCATTGAAGCACTTTCTCCAATAGCAGAACTTGCGGGGAAGGTCAAAAGAAGCAAGACATCAGGCGTTTATTACGCTTGGAGTTCTACTGGCTTTCATCAACCCCAAAATCCCAATTTGAATATGCTTAAGATTCGCATACTGTCTTCAACCCGCCTACATATTGAATTTGACGGGGAAGGAGATGATTTCGATTACAGCGACATAAGCATATTCAGAAACGAAAATAATGGTGAAATGAATAAATGTTGGACAACTCTGGGCTTATTGGCAGCAAATCAAGTAATTAAGAAAGATGAAAACAAGCGAAAGATAGTCTCCAGAATGAATACTGTCTTCAGAGACTTCTTTGGCTTCTCCAAGCGTTTAATTCCTTTTGAATTTAGGGATACTATTCTTTTCCCAAACTTCTATCTGAAAGCCGTATCCCAAAGGGAAGAAAGGAAAGAAACCTTTGAAGGAGGCGGAATTTCTGAAAAAGAGATAGTAGAAGATTGGGAGCGTCAGAGGTATCAACATTAACTTATTTTGACGGATATATCTTAAAATACTTTTCGGCGTCCTCTTTAGTCGCTACTCCTCGGTAGTGTTTAAAGAGTATATCTGTACCTTTATGTGACATTATCAAAGCCGTATCTTGGAAGTCTCTTTTCCAAGCAACGTGGTAGCTTGCGAAACTGTGCCTGAAAGCATTGTGGGGCGGGATTCTCTTTTGTGGAAATTTGCCGTTCTCGTCTGGAGTCTTTAACTGTTTCCCATTCACGAGCAATCCCGCTCTGCGCAGGGCACTCTCTCGGCGCTTTTTCCACTTGCGTTCACACCACCCAAAGGCAGACTTTGGCGTCCGTTCCAACCAAGCCCAGAGATTGTCTGGGAGATTTTCTATATAGTTTCTGCGGTTTTTCTTTGTCTTTTCAGCGGGCGTTAAAATTCCTTGCCGCATTGTGATTTCATTATAGTCAACTCTTGGAATTGCAGAAGTTCTCATTCCAGCAAATAGTCCCAGCGCCATTAAGCCGCAGACTTCTGGATCTATCTTTTCATTTGCTCGGAACAGTCCCTCCGTCTCCTCCACAGTTAGTATTCCAATCTCGCCCATTTCAATCTTGGGCAATTCAAGTCCCTTGGCTATGTTCTTTTCAATTAGTTCGTTTTTCTCAAACCAGTTCCAAGCGGCAGTTATATTGGACCTCCAATTCTTTATCGTGACTGGAGCAAATTTTAGAGATTTTAGCCAATTTTCCAACTCCTTGCGGCTTATATCCTGTAAGAGTCTATCTCCAAATGATTCAACAAGAACTTCCAAGACTCGTCGGACGTGCCTTATATGTTCGGGCTTGGCTTTTTCAGTCTTGCGCATATCCCGCAGATATTCGTCGCAAGCGTCCCAAAGGGTTAATACACGCCTTGATTTGTGGTTCTTTGCCCAAAATTCCCACATATCGCGGAAACTTACGTTCCCTCTGATAGACTCAATGTAGGATATGTCCGAAATGGTATTTTCGTCAATTCCCAAAAGCGCCTCAAAAGAGCGTTTATCCAAGTGCCCATTAAGCCTTAAAAAATCGTCCCGCGCTTCCTCCGTTTCAAAGAACCTTGAATGTCTTACGCCACCCTCAATCCAGAACAGTTGATAGGGCGATTTTCTGCCTTCACAATATCTCTTAGTAATCTTCGCCATAGTGGCTTAATTATAACCCAAAACAATCCCTTTTGTCAAGATTTTTACACTATTTTATAATATTTAGTTACTACAAATGTATTAAGATTTTTATATATCATAATTAAATAAAAAAATATATCCAAAAAAAGCTTGATTAATAAATTGTTTTATGAGATATAGACGGTAAATGCAATTAGAGGCAGTAGAGACTACGCATAGGATAATTCAGGCAAATTCAAGCAATATGAGAGAAATTGCTGATGCGTCTGTACATCTTGTGGTTACCTCGCCCCCATACCCGATGATAAAAATGTGGGATGATCTTTTTTTTAAACAAAATGAGAATATAAGTTTAGCTTTATCAACACAAAAGACAAATCTCGCGTTTGAACTAATGCACAAAGAACTTGAGAAAACATGGAGTGAAGTTTGTCGAGTTGTTTGTGAAGGTGGAATTGTGTGTGTCAATATCGGAGATGCTACAAGGACTATCAACAACCAATTCGCCTTATATTCAAACCACTCCCATATAATAAATTATTTTACTTCTCATGGCTTTGTAAACTTACCAAATATAATTTGGCGTAAACAAACAAATGCTCCCAATAAATTTATGGGATCAGGTATGTTACCTGCAGGAGCTTATATAACATTAGAGCATGAATGGATTTTAATATTTCGCAAATCGGGAAAAAGATTATTTAAAACTGCAGAGGAAAAGCTTAGACGGAAAAAGTCTGCTTTCTTTTGGGAAGAAAGAAATCATTGGTTCTCAGACATATGGGATGATATAAAAGGTCTTAGGCAAGATATACAAAATAAAATTAGTAGAACTCGCACAGCGGCATTCCCGATGGAGATTCCTTATAGATTGATTAATATGTATTCTCTTTCAGGAGATACAGTTTTAGATCCATTTTTGGGGACAGGAACAACATCTATTGCCGCAATAATATCTAATCGTAACAGTATCGGATATGAAATAGATAAGCACTTTGCAGATATCTCTGTAAACAATTGTGTAGACTTACCTGTAAATATTGCAAACAACATTATTAAAAATAGGATAAAAAAACATAAGAGTTTTATTAAATCCTATAAACGTACCGCGAAACATTATTGTAGAAATTTGGGCTTGAATGTAATGACTTCTCAAGAGACTGAAATCAATTTTATGTATCTAAAAGATATAAGAAGAAACAGGGACGACATATCTGCAAAATATTCAAATATAGCGGACAATGTAATTCCAGAACAGGGAGATTTTGATTTTTAACAAATATTCTTTTGTTGTTTCATACTTTTATGTCGCGGATTGCTTTTATTCCAATTCTTCAATAAGTTATTTCTTCTGTCACACACTCCACGTGCACGACTCTCTAATGAATCAAGAACATTGTCTAATTCCTCCACAGTTCCGATCTTCCAATATCCACATCTTGAACTGCCTATTAATTCTCCATTGTCAATAGCACCTCGAATAATAGCCCGTAAAGATTCCTGATTAGGGCTGGGATCCAGCCCCATTTGTTTTGATAGATCAGAAGCTTGTATGGCACAGGATTCCCCATTTTTTAAACAAGACATCAACTTTTTAATTTCTGTTATTGTCGCCATAACTTCTTTAATTAGAGATTATATTCGATAATAATACCGTCTTTTTTCTTTTCGTAAAATATAATCGGAATGTCGATCTGTTCAGAAAGGCGAGTTTCAACCTTGTAAGTTATAGGTTTTATGCTTACAGCTTTATCTCCAATATATCCATCAATACCTTGCGATTCTTCATTCGGAGTCGACAACTTGTATTCTTTGCCCATTCGTTCTGCAATTTCCTTTAAAATAACTTCCTGAAACTTTAGCCCAACATAAGTTTTAGTTATGACAAGTTCCTCAACCCATTCCCTTACCATATTCTTATCTATTTTTTCTATACATTCTTTTAACAAAAGAATCATTTCAAATATTTTATCGGTAGCTTCATCTATTGCAGTTGGAAATTTTCCTTTATACCATTTAGACCATTCTTCCATTGTCCCAGAACCAAATTCTTGGATCAGATCACTCATTTGCCCTACAATCCTTGGTCGAGTCCCTTGTGCATCTTGATTTGCAAGATTCATAATTTGTGTAGCATATTTAGGATAAGAAGGTAGATATCCTGACAACGTACTTTGGATTGTAGAATTCTGTATTTTAATTTTCATACAATTATTTTTAATTACAAGCATAGTTAATTGTTTAGCCTAAAGATAGATTGTCAATAAAATTACTACATATAAGACTTTGTTATATATATAAGAGCACCATAAAAGTAGAATATAGTTAAATCTTCCAAACTATATTCTAAAACAAAATATCGTGGAACATTTCATAACATCCATTTTTAGGGATAAATGGATCTGCCCAATAGCCTAAGGAACATGCAAGAATCAAATAGATTCTTGCATTACAATATCGTCGCCAAGTTGTGGTGCCAAGTGGCGGTTGCAGTTTAGTTGCACGTCTGGTGTGCTCGGGCTTTTGTTGAACCCTAATAATCAATTAGTTGCAAACAGGGGTGTTGTCTCATAAATAAGCCCAGATTCAGAACTTGCTGAAAATGGGCTTGTTGCGTTAAATTTTAAACGGAGAGAGAGGGATTCGAACCCCCGGAACCCTTGCGGGCTCAACGGTTTTCAAGACCGCCGCAATCGACCACTCTGCCATCTCTCCTTTTTATCCTTTCTACACAACATTATATTTCTCTTCTTGGCAACTTTTTTATCTAATCTTTTTCATTTTATTTTTTTCCTTCCATATTTCTCAAAATATATTATCTTTTTCTCCATATTTTTTATTTTAATCTATCTTGGACTTTTTATTATTATGAATACTTATTGCAATATTCTAAATGCAGAAATATCAAAAAATATCGTTAAATATACTCTATCTATTCCATTCGCTTCCGCTATATTTTTCCTCTATGCCTGCGATAATAACGACACCAACGTCATTTCCGATTCGCACGATTCAGAAAAAAAATACCCAGCACAAGTACTTCAAGAAGTAAATTCTCTTGCAAATACCTACTTTAAGGATCCTTCGTCGCCCGCAAAAAAATCATGGATTGATATCCAACTTAAATCTTTCGACGCCATCAATTCTATTGTCCCGGACATCCCAATCCAAACATTTGACTCCATTAAATCAAATGCCGTAGCAAAAAATAAGGGCGATTGGAAGGCCGCTCATAAGCAAATCACTGCACAAACCGACGCATTTAAACGCATTGCTCTTATATCAAATTCCATGAAGCCGGATGCCGCTGACTTCGCAAAACAAGTAGCAGCATCTATATATCCCCATGACTATATCGCGCAGGCTGCCGAATTGCGCAATTGGGGCAGGCTCTATAACGCCATTGTTTCAAACGTAAATTTATTCTCGCAATCGGAAATTGATTTTATCAAACAGCGTGTTCTTTCTGAAATTTCAAAACTCGGTTATCCGGCATCTGTAAAATGGCTGGCTGCACAATCTACCGCAAAACGCAGGATATTGCAATTCTTGGATTCCGCCGATGAAAGTATTCGGGATAATTTGAAAGAATTAGAACAATCTTATCCGGCGGATTTTGAAAAACAGCTTTCTGCAATCGAAAATATTGCAGCTGCGGCTCACGAAGATCAGCAAATTCAAGCCAACCATGACAGCAAACAAACCCGGGCATCTCGCAATTCGCAAGAAAAGCAAAATCCCGATAATCTCGCATCGCGCGATGACGAAATTAAAGAATTAAATAAATATAGATTCTCAATATTTACCAATAGAGGTATTGACGGAAAAATGTCCACTGCCGTTTTGGTCAAACTAAACGGACAGAAAGTAGTTTTGTGCACAAAAGATTTTTTCGACGGTTCTTTGCCTTACACAATCACAAACAGCCTCGGGAAGATTAAATGTTCGCGCGCTTTCATTTCCTCCGATTATCCCCTTGTAATGCTTATGCCAGACAGCGTCCCGGATACTTTCGTCCCTTTTGAAGTTGTCTCTCCCCAGGAAATGGTATCTATCATTGACAAAAAACTTACCATGATTGCGCCGTCTAAGGCTGGATTTTCAAAATTCCCGGTGCGCATTTTTTCGGAGGACCAAAAATACCTAAACCTCACCTCGGATACTGCTCCGGAAATCCGCAAATCGACAAATATTAAGAGGCTCGATAGAAGGGGTGAAAAATTTCTCCTTTCAACAAAGATTTCTGTCGATGCGGGAAACAACTCGATTGTTATCGACCCGGATTCGGGGAAGCTCGTATCTATGGCGTTTCGCAAATACAACCCGGGAGTCCTCTCTTGGACGGGGAAAACCGGATCTATTGTCGGAAACGAAAATATGGCAATCCCGGACATCAACAATTTTATACGCCAGTTTGACGGCGTCACAAAATCAATTGAATCTCCCGACAGTTCGATTCAGTTTATACGCATGACGGGGCTCGAAAATTGGATGCGTTTGGACCCGTCAGTTGCTGCCGAGCAGAAAACCCAGCTGCGCCGATTCACTGACGATAACAACGATTTCCTAATGTTTTTTAAGCGCAACTTATACGGCGACATGTTGCGTTCCCGCAGGCTCGGACAGATTGCCGAGCGCTATCGCAAGCCTTTCCTAAACGAGCGCATGGACAGAATTTCCTACGAAAGAAACTATAAAAAATACATGCTCGATGTAATGTACGCGATGCGTCGCGAATTGAGCCAGTTCCCCAATGCCAATTCTTTTTATCCGATTTACAGAGACGAGATGGAATACCAGATTGCTTTGCGCAGGGCCATGCATGACTATCTCGCAGAAGTCATAAAAAACGGCGATATTACAAATGTCCTCCATGTGGATTTGCGTGCAAGATATTCTGACCCCATGGTAATCCCGGAAGGGCAGATTGCTCCCACTACTTTTGGCGGATCAAAGGGCGGGGGATTTTGATCCCCGCAAAGTGTATATCTTTCCCACGTTTTTTGCCTGAGAGGGTAGGGCGAATTATGCCTTTATATTTAGGCTTAAATTTTATTGGTAAGAATTTCTACGGTTCTACGTTCTAAAATTTTTCGGTTAAAGTGGATTCATCAGAAGTTTAGATTGCGCGTTGTGTCGGACGTGCTCATGGGCGGTGTTTGCAAGTCCATAATTGGCGCAGCGCCTACTTGTCTTTATATGGGCAAGTTTGCTATTTTCTTGAGGATATCCCGAGAATTTTTGCAGACTTTTACGGTATTTTCCCCGTTTTTTCTGTTTACCCAATGTGTGCGTATCTCTTAGAATTGGGCTATCCGTTGTAGAATCGGGCATATGAAGCTCAATATCTATGTAAAGTTTTTTCAGGAAAGAGGCGAATGCATTCATTGCCCAAATATAGTTTCCCTGCGCTCTCTTTATATTTTGTCGAGTATCTTTTGACCTTAAACTTAAGTTATATTATTCTGCTCTTAAACGGTTATGCTCTTATTAGGCGGTTATATTTTCGCATTTTTTTATTCTGTAAAAATAACGCGATGGGGGCCGCAAGTTGAATACCATAATTTAAAAATAAAAAAGGCGAATCAGTTCAGATTCGCCTTCGTTCAGTTAACGCCCACCCATTTTATTATGGTTCCATTCGGGCGGGGTGGGGGTATTATTTCATAATTTCGTCGTAGAATTCTACGATCTTGCCTTTTTTTCCGGATTCGTTGAATTCTATTGCACTTTTCGGGTGCCTGTTCAGGAAACCGGTCACCATGTACGGGTAGTCGAATCCCCAGCCGAGTTTGGCGCGCTTGGGCTCAATGTATTTTTCAATGCATTGCAGCAGCGGGCGCACTCTGTACTTTGGGTTGTGCAGGAAACCGGTCAGCAGTTCGAGTTGGCAATTTCCGGCGCCGCGACCGAGTCCGGCGAGAGTGCCGTCTATCATATTTGCGCCGGCGACTATCGCTTCAATCGTATTTGCAAACGCGAGCTGCAAGTTGTTGTGGGCGTGTATGCCAATCTCCTTGCCAAATTCGTGCGCCACCCTCATGTATTTCGCCATCATGTAACGGATTTGTTCGCTGTATAGCGAGCCGAAACTATCTACGAGGTATATCGCCTCCGCCTCGCTTTGCCCGAGCATTTCAAGCCCTTCGTCGAGTTCGCTCTCGCGCACGGTGGAGACTGCCATTATGTTTACGGTTGTCTCGTAGCCCTTGTCCTTGGCGTCTTTTATCATGTCGAGGGCGAGGGGGATTTGGTGTATGTAGGTGGCTACTCTTACGAGGTCTATCTGGCTCTTTTCCTTGGGGAGAATGTCGGTCTTGTAGTCAGATTTTTCGGCGTCCGCCATGACGGAGATTTTTATGTCGCGTTTATTATCCCCAATTATACGGTTTATATCGTCTTCGTCGCAGAAGCGCCACGGGCCAAATTCGGACGAGGAAAATATTTTGTGGCTGTTTTTGTAGCCTATTTCCATGTAATCTATACCGGCGTCGGCGCAGGCGTCGTACACGGCGCGAACCTCTTCGTCTGTAAACTTGCTCGAGTTCATCAGACCGCCGTCTCTTATTGTGCAGTCGAGCACTTTTAGTTCTTTCCTGAACCCTATCCATCTTCCGGAGGAGGTCGAGGAGCCATTCATTGTTTTGTGATTCATTTTGATTTCCTTTTTGGTGAGAAAAATTAAGACATAAAAAAAACCGGACGCTCTTTCGCGTTCGGTTTTCAACTTCGACAACAGGCAAAAGCCGCCCGCCGAACGCTAATTATATACGCCGGTATAATAAAAGTAATAAAACTTTTCGCTGTGCGGATTCATCTGTTAAAGTTGATTGTGTCGGATTAGATATTCTTTTTTTTTAATTTCAAGAAAAATTTTCAATTTTTATGAATTTTTTTCAACGAGCTTGTAAAAGTCGTCAAATAGCGGCAGGGCGTCGTTTGGCCCCGGGGCCGCTTCCGGGTGGTATTGCACGGAGAATAGCGGATAGTCTTTGTGTCTCAATCCCTCAACTGTATTGTCGTTTAGATTTATTTCCGTCACTATCCCGCCGCAGTTTTCGACGCTTTCCTTATCGGCGGCAAACCCGTGGTTTTGCGAGGTTATCGACACTTTGCCGGTCTCGATATTTTTTACCGGCTGGTTGCCGCCGCGGTGCCCAAATTTAAGCTTGTATGTTTTTGCGCCTATCGCGTGCGTTATTACCTGGTGGCCAAAGCATATCCCGAATGTGGGCAGCTTTTTGATTAGCTTTGAAACAGTTTCGTGCGCGTATTCAACGGCGGACGGGTCGCCAGGGCCGTTTGAAAGGAAGAGTCCCTGCGGCGCGAAATCGAGGATTTCCTCGGCGGAGACGGATGCGGGAAATACTGTGACGTCAAAGCCGTGGAATGAAAGTTTGCGGAATATCGACGCTTTTGCTCCGAAATCTATGGCGGCGCATTTTAAAAGCGGATATTTTCTCTGGCTGTTGTAGAGGCTTGTGCCTTTTACAGTGAAGGGCTTTAAATCGGCTTCGGAGACGTCGTAGTGGTACGGCTTTTTGCATGTGACTTGCTTTACGTAGTCAACTCCAACAAGCCCCTCCCAGCCGCGGGCTTTTGCCAATGCTTCTTCGGGGGATATCCCTTCGGTGGAAAGGCAGGCTTTCAACGCGCCTGCGTCGCGGATTCTGCGGGGGATTGCGCGCGTATCGACACCGCTTATTGCGGGTATCGAATTGCTTTCCAAATAGTCTTGGAGCGACATCTCGCTCCTCCAACTGCTGGCAACCGGGCTCGCTTCCCTCACGACAAAGCCGGCGACTTTTATTCCGTCCGACTCCTCATCCTCCTTATTGACTCCGTAATTGCCTATCTCTACAGCCGTCATTGTCACTATTTGTCCGAAGTACGACGGGTCGGTTAAAACTTCCTGATAGCCGGTCATTGAGGTGTTGAATACCGCCTCTCCGACGACTGTTTTTTTTGCGCCGAAAGCGCGTCCAGTGAAGACGCTTCCGTCTTCCAATGCGAGTATTGCCGTAGCTTTGTGAGTCATAAGTGGATTTTCCCGAAAACAATGGACTTTCCCGCTTTTTTTACAAGTCTAATTTAGCGCAAGCTTCGGCCGGTATTTACATTTTTTATTTTAATTCCCGCTGCGCACTATTTCACGCGCCAAAAAAAGGCGGCCGAATGCCGCCTTTCTCTGGGTTGCCGCTGCTTTTTAGCCGCCGAAAAGCGGAAATTGCCGCGCCTTTTTATGTGGGCTGCGCACTTCTAAAATTTAAACCATTTCACTAAGGTAAAAACTTCCGAAGGCGCCGCCGCCCGGAAATCAATGGCTGCCGCGCGAAGATCCGAACGTCTTCTTTGATATTCCGAGGTGCTTTTCGAGGTCTTTTACCCTGTCGAATAGTTCGGCGAGATGGCCTATTAGAATTTCCGTCTTGTGGGCTTTGAGGTATGGGCGGGGCGGGGTGCCGCGCATATACGACTTGGGCGGTATGTCGCC
>UMEZ01031115.1_pt1 | contig 32960 bp, 13 predicted proteins | sample 1964841 | NCBI WGS metagenome assembly UMEZ01 (sample SAMEA4836029, study PRJEB28245) | human gut metagenome | biome: gut microbiome; material: fecal sample | place: Denmark | collected 2008 | reverse complement strand
TCGGCTGGCGGCACGGCGGGTCGAGCGGCTCGTATACGTCGTGCAGATATTTTGCCTCGGGGCTGTGGAATCTGTTAAGCTCCAGCACCACGTGCTTTGCCAGGCGTGCCACTGTGGGGCTGATGCCTCCGGCAGCCGTCAGGTAAGCCTTGCATGTGTCGGCGCCTTCCTCGATGTCGCACACCTCAATTATCGCCCAGTCAACCTCTCCCATAAAGCCGTAGCGCAGCTCCTGTGCCATGTGGCTCAGGTGGATGTCGTTGTAGGCTATCTCGCCTGCGTTTACGTGCTTGCGGAAGTCAGAGTTGGTGGTGTAGGGTGCGCGGTATTTTATAGCCTGCGCGTTCGACAGGTCGCCGTCGGTGCTCTGTCCTGTAGAGGCGCCGGTGAACAGTCCTACCTTAAACTCTCTGCCGGCCTCGTGCTCAGCCTGAGCTATCTTGGCCAGCTCCTTGGTTACGGCCTTGGCGGTGCCTGCGGGCGTAAATCCGCTCAGACCTATGTTCTCTCCGTTCTTAATCATTGCCGCAGCTTCGGCAGCAGTTATGCGTGTATAAGCCATGGTGAAAAAATTAAAAATTATGTCTTTATTCAGGTTAAACTTTTGGCAAAGTTACCTAAAATCAGCGGTAAAGCAAAATAAATGGCCTTATATTTTTCAGCTCGGCAAGTTAAATTATGTCATGTCCGATGTGCCGGGGCGCAAGTATGCGCGCCCGCGTGTACTTTATATTATGCATATATGTTTTGTTTGTCCCGTTTGTTCCGGCTGTTCTGTTCCGGCTGGTTTCATCTTGCATGCCCCTTCATTCATTTAATTAAGTATCACCGCTTCGGGTGATGCCTCTTGCGTTGCTGAATCCGTGGATGGCACACCCATGGTTATCGAGGTGCAGCCCTTCGGGCTCGTGGCGTGTGCGTTTTTTTGCGTTCTTGCTTCATTCGCTTTGATATTTCTTTAGTATTAGAGCTGCATACTTGCCGTCATACCTCTTCATGCGTTTTGGCTTGCTTGTATGCTTTTAAACATTTCCTTTTTCATGCGTTCTTGTGCCTTTTCATATTGTATATTCATATTTATGTCTTTCCTTTTCATGTGTTTTGTTCTAGATGCCGCAAGAGAATATGCAGCCCGTAGGGCTTCACTTCTGTAACCGGGTGTGGCGCAGCCTTGCTAAGCCACGCCCGGACTCCCCGATGCAGTGGCGACCTGCACCCGAAGCGGTGCTATTTTCGTATTATCTTTATCCTTGAATTATGAATTATCACCGCTTCGGGTGATGTTTCTTGTGTGACTGAATCCGTGGGTGTGCCGCGTCATGGTTGTTCCTTTTGTGTACAGTATGCACCCGTAACGGTTCAGCCTATGTCGGCATGATGAGATTTCTCGTTATGTCATCGCCTTGGCTTTATAGCCTCTCAAAGTGTCATTTCATTTTTGTACGGATTTTCTGACGAAATAGAAAATGATGAGCCATGCATGGCCGTGCTTTGGTAAACAATATTTACATTTATGTCCAAACGGGCAGCTATTTCTGAATAACTCGGCCACTTTTGCATCAAAAACAGGCTGTTTCAGACCTTGAAACCACCCTGTTTTTTTATTGAAATAATGGCTTTTTTGTCCTAATTGGGACAAAAACATTGCACATATTGCCTTCATCCGGCGTAACGCCTTATGCCGTAGGGCGTTGCGCTTGCACACGAAAACTGCCTGTTTTTGCGGCCAGATGATTTTAATTTCTGAATACTTCAGTATGAGAACGTCAGTCTGAATCACATTGTAAGCGTATATTCTAATATTCTTTCATTATGTCATTCTGCCGCTGCATATGCTTACGCAAGCCGAAAATGTGCGTGATGATATATTTTCGTTGGCTATGCTTGATGTATGTAAGTATTTTTTTTCTTGCCTGATGCCTGCATTTCCCTGTATTTAAGGCAAAAAAGTATATTTCTGACACCAAAACTTTTTATTGAGAAAAAGTGCCTGATTAATGATTTTTAACACCAAGAGGGGGTCCTTTGTAATTACTTATTGTTATTTTTACAATTGAAAAGTTTTAAGATAAATATTCCTTAAAATAAGGTGTGTTTTTTACAAACATGCTGCTTGGAATAAGAACTTTAGCACAAAAATGTCGAACGAGCTTAACCTTAAATGGTGCCAGCATTCGAACTACTAATGTGAAAAACCTGTAATCGGTATAAATAACATATACGAACCTGTCAGCATGAACGGTCACGCAAACATGGCTGTAAACTAAACTGCTAACTGAAATTGTCATAAGGCAACAACACAGTCTGAGAATGCAGTTTTACGATGTGAAATGATTGATCAACGATGATATAAAAACCATCTGCTGAGATAATATAACTATGAATAAAAACAAGATTCCGAGAAATAGAAAAAACTAAAATATTTACAGGATTTATGATTAAACGCATATTAAGTACAGCACTATTTGTGTTGGCAACTTCAGCCACAATGCTGTCACAGAACGTGGCGTTGAAGACCAATGCATTATACTGGGCTACCACAACTCCTAACTTAGGAATTGAAGCCTCAGTAGGTAAGAAAAGCACGCTGCAGCTGTTCTATGGTCTTAATCCGTGGAAACAGTCGGGCGGCGACCAGTCGAGTCTGCGCCACTGGCTTGTTATGCCTGAATACCGCTATTGGTTCTGCGAGAGCTTCAATGGCTGGTTCATCGGTGCCCACCTCATGGGCGGACAGTTCAACGCAAGCAGCGTTGAGCTGCCTTTCGGGTTCTTCCCCGAGCTTGAGGACCACCGCTATGAAGGATGGTATGCAGGCGGAGGCGTAACGGCAGGATATCAGTGGGTGATGTCAAAGCACTGGAACTTTGAGGCATCCATAGGCCTGGGATACGACTACATAAAGTATGACAAATACAAGTGCGGAACCTGCGGCGAGAAGCTCAAGTCGTCGCACACCAACTATTTCGGCCCGACAAAGGCCGCGCTGAGTCTTATTTACATCTTCTGATACTATAAACCACCAAGGACATGAAAAGATTATCTATATATTGTGCATGCCTGCTGGCCGCGCCGCTCGCGCTGCAGGCACAGAGCGTGGAGCCTAAGCTGGCCGGACGGACGGTGACGGTAGAGAATATCAAGGTAGAGAACACTAACCAGACTATGGTGGTTGACCTCGACCTCAATATGGACTCGCTGAAGCTGCCTTCTAACATGAGGCTCGTCTTCACGCCCATCATCACTAACAACACCGAGGAGAGGCAGATGCCGCAGATAGTAGTGAACGGACGCAAGCAGGACATCTCTTACCGCCGCGGCGGACATAAGGACTTTCCGGCAAACGTGGTGGCCGTAAGACGTAAGAACAACACCGACCAGACGCTCCACTACAGCGCCGTGCTGCCCTATGAGCCCTGGATGAAGAACTCTAACGTCATCGTGGCTGAAGACCTCTGCGGATGCGGCGATGTGAAAGACCAGAACACCGTTGAGCTGAAGCGCCTGCGCACGCCGTTCATGCCGTATATGCGCCCGGCAGCCGAGGCACAGAAGGTGCGCCATGAGGAAGGACGCGCGTTTATCGACTTCCCCGTTGACAAAATCACTCTCTATCCCGAATACCGCAACAACCCGCGCGAGCTGGAGAAAATTGTGAACACAATCAACCTCGTGAAGAACGACAAGAACACAACCATAACAAACATTGAAATCCACGGATATGCTTCGCCCGAGTCGCCTTATGAGCACAACGCATATCTGGCACAGAACCGTGCCAAGACGCTCAAGGACTATGTGCGCAAGCTCGTGCATATAGAAGACCGCCTCTTCACCGTATCGTCTACGCCTGAAGACTGGGAAGGCCTGCGCGAGTATGTCGTTGAGGGCAATCTCGACAACAGCGACGCCATACTTAAGCTCATCGACGACAAGACGCTCGACCCCGATGCCAAAGAGTGGAAGATTAAGTCTACTTATCCTACAGACTACCGCTTTATGCTCGACTCATGGTATCCCGCTCTGCGCCACTCTGACTATGTGGTGAGCTACAGCGTGCGCCCGTTCTCGGTAGACGAGGCAAAACAGGTGCTGAAGACCAAGCCGCAGCAGCTTTCGCTCGAAGAGATGTATATGGTGGCACAGACCTACGAGCCGGGCTCGCGCGAGTTCAACGAGGTTATGGAGACCGCCGTGCGCATGTATCCCGACGACCCTACGGCCAACATCAATGCCGCATGCACACGCATGGAGAGCGGCGACCTTGAGGGTGCTAAACGCTATCTCAGCAAGGCAGGCAACTCGCCGCAGGCTCTGCACGCCAAGGGCGTGATGGCCATGCTCGAGGGCAACACCGACCAGGCACGCCAGCTGCTCAATCAGGCTAAGCAGGCCGGAGCACAGGGAGTGGACAAAAACCTGCAGATACTCGACATGTAAAAACACGAGAATTGATAAAAATATTTTTTAAACCAACTCAATTTTTTAAATTATGAAAAAAGTAAAATTATTTTCCTTCGCATTGGCAGCGCTGATGCTGGGAGCTTGTTCAAGCGAGGATGTTATTGACAATGGCGGACAGCCACAGTGGAATGATAAGGGTAAGGGTTATATCAACCTTGCCATTCAGCTCCCTACGCAGCCTGGTACACGTGCCAACGATAATTTCGACGACGGCACACCGGCAGAGTATGAGGTAAAGGATGCTACTCTTATTCTGTTTGTTAATGACGTAGTGAACAGTGCCTACAACATGGATCTGAACTTCTCACCGGAAGGCACTACAACTGACAACATCACAACAACAGCTAAGATTACTCAGGAGATTAACAGCGTGTCTGGTGATATTAAGGCTTTGGTAGTTCTCAACAATAATGGACTCCTTTCTATTGAAGAAGGTGGTATATTGAATGTTAACGGAGCTGCTGCTACAGGTAAAAGTCTTTCAGAACTTAATGATGCTGTCAAAACAGCTATCGGTACAGACTACAGCTGGCACGATGATGGTCTGCTGATGTCAAATGCCATTATGGCTGACGCACAAGGTGGTACTGTAGATCCTACAAGTGCAAATGTTGTAGAACCTCTTGTTACTATCGACGGCAGTAAAATCTTTAAGACAAAGGCTGAGGCAGATGCTAATCCTGCAGCAACAATCTATGTTGAAAGAGCTGAGGCTAAGGTAACTGTAAAGAATGGTGCCAATGGTACTGTTACAGACGGATCTGGGCTTACTTATACAATTGACGGATGGGCTCTTGACAATACAAACCAGACCAACAAGCTGGTTCGTGATGTTAAAGACTTTAATACATGGAAAGCTTATAAGGCAACTCGTTCAACCGATTATCGTTTCATAGGCGGAACAGCCATTGCAAGCGGACTTTATAGAGTTTATTGGGGTGATGACTATAATTATAACACTACAGGTGTTGGTGGTCTTACTACTGTTGGCGGTGAGCATGCAACTCTGCCGGCTGTTAATCCTGCTAACGGAGAATTTGCAGCTTATTGTTTCGAGAATACAACAGACTTGGCTAACATGCTTGAGCAGAATCTTACACGTGTTATTGTTAAGGCTACATTCAATGGCGGAACAGAGTTCTATACTGTTGATGGCGACAGAAGCGATATATGGCAAGTAGCTGATGTAAAGAAAGAAGTTGCTGCACGTTTGCTGAATGATGTTACATTTAATGCTTGGGCTAAGGCCAATGTAGATCAGGGTAAAGCACTTTCATCAGATACAGACTTTGATGTTACATTCTCAACAGAAGCTGCCGGAAAACGTACCGTTGCTACAATTGTTCTTAATGAATCAGGTAAAGGCAAACTGAAGGCTGATGCTGCTGAATATCCTACAAATGCTGCAACTCTTGCTAATGACCATATTACATTAGAGTATTATGCAAACGGAGTTGCTTATTATCCTGTTTACATCAGACACTTTGATGAAACTCAGACACCTTGGGATGCAACTTATGAAACAGACAATAGCATTTATGCTGGTAAATCTGCTGATTATCTCGGCCGTTATGGTGTTCTCCGCAACAACTGGTACGAAATCAACGTTCAAAGCATTAAGAGCCTTGGTGATCCTAACGTAACAGAAGTTACTCCTGAACCTGTTGACAAGAAGGAATCTTACATCTCTGTTGATATCAACGTTCTCTCTTGGGCTAAGCGCAGCCAGAGCGTAGATCTCTAATAAGATTGAACTTCATAAAAGTTAAAGTTAATTGACAACATCCGTGTGCGGCCGGTATGGGCCGGCCGCACATTTTCTTAAAAAGGCAGAAGCCGCAGAGGTGTGGCCTGCATGTAAGTCTGCCCGCAGAGACACCATGAGATACGGCGGGGTGCAGCTCCGGCACAGAGAGAGGAGCCGTTGCGGAACAATGTTGCCGCAAACCAAAACTGACAACAACGAGGCACGACGCTCAAGGGCAAGTGCCCACAACATAAACAGCGACAGCCCAAGGCTAAACATCTGCTTAAGCAACACAGACAGATAGGCATCCGGGCTGGCCCGGCGGGGATAGACAGCAATGTCGCCGCGCAAAGACAATGCAACAATTAAATATGGATAAAGGAAATAAAAACAAAAAATATATATGCTTATGAAGTATCTTTCAATAAAGCGTCTGACTTGGCTGTGCATTGCGGCTTTGTCGACACCGGTGTTCACATCGTGCGACATGATGACCGAAGACAGAGACGACTGTCCCATGGGGCTGTATCTCAACTTCAAGTACGACTACAATCTTGAGCGCGCTGACATGTTCAACGACCATGTGGGAGCTGTAGATGTCTACGTGTTCGACGAAAACGGCAAGTATGTCACACGCCAGTCGGAGGCCAACGTGGGCAGCTCGCTGCCGCTGGCCGTGCCTACATACTCAATGAAGATGGACCTCGATCCGGGCAAGTATAAGTTCATAGTGCTTGCCGGACAAAACTCTTACTCTGAGCAGATGGAGTCGGGACGTGCACGCTTCGTCCGTTCTGACCTTACTGCCGGAGACGACATGACGGCACTCGACGTCAGACTCGAGACAACACAGCAGGGCAGCGACATGCTCCTTGTTGACAACCATGGACTGCCGCTCGACACTCTGTGGCACGGCATGGAGGTTGAACCTGTTGAGGTGTTCGCCGGAAAGCCTACTTACCACACCATCTCGCTCATGCGCGACACCAAGAAAATCAACGTGACAATGCGCGAGCTCGACGACCCCACACAGATGGACGTGGCAAACTATGACATGACCATCACCGACCGCAACTCGCACATCCTCTGGGACAACTCGCTCGACGAGACCAGCACCGTGGTTTATACGCCGCACGCAACATGGAATACCGACGACCGCACGCCGGCCTTCGACCATAACGGCGACCCGATAGACGGAGTGGGCAAGATAGCTCATGCCGACTTTATGACATCGCGCATATTGTATCATGCCGATGCAAAGGACGACGGCATACTGTCTATAGTGAACAAAAACACCAACATGGAAGTGGTGCGCGTCAATCTGCCCGACCTGCTCAGCCGTCTGCGCACGAGCGAGGAGATATACCGCTACTCGGAACAGGAATTCCTTGACCGCGGCTACGACTATCAGCTCGACTTCTACCTCAAGGGCGACCGCCTGGCTTACGTAAACATCAGCATCAGCGTGCTGGGATGGAGCAAGCGGGTGCAGTTTGAGGAACTGTGATTTAAACAGCCAACCAACCTAAAAATCACGAATGTCTATGAACAAGAATATATTACATACAGTTAAGGGCGTTGCGGGATGCCTGCTTATGGCATCTCTTGCGGCCGGCTGTGCGCAGGAAGACATCGACACCGCTCCGTCAGGCGGAGGCGGCATGTCGGCATCTTCTTATGTCTCGCTCAGCTTCGCATCGCAGCAAAGCACGCCTACGCGCTCAAATCCTACGGGAGGCGAACAGGGCGACGGACAGGAAAAAGGGCAAGCTAATGAAAATGAGATAAAGTCGGCCGTGGCCTTCTTCTATCAGGGCAGCGGCACTGACGGAGTGAACAGCAGCGGTACAACTCCAATCATGGCTGTAGCAACATTTAACGTTGGAAGCTATACCGAGCCGGGCAACGGCATCGACCGCACCTATACAACAACGCCGCAGCAGGTAGACCTCGACGACGGAACATACAACGTGCTCGTGGTGGCAAATCCGGGCGCAGACTGGTGGACAGGCCAGTCGCTCACGCTCGCCGACGTGCGCAATCATATACAGACCACGGCATGGACAGCCTCAGGCTCAGACTATTCTGACTTCGTAATGACATCAGCTGCCGACGCCACGCTCACGCTTAATTCTAACCCGGAGAGTGACCCCGCAAAAGCTACGGTAAACGTAGAGCGCATGGCAGCAAGGCTCGACTATAAGGCCGAAGCGTCTTATACTTGTACCGACCCGGCATATACTGGTGCCACAGTTGAGATAACCGGCGCAGCCCTGGTGAACAATCTTACTGCAGGCAGCTATATCATAAAGCGCGTTGCTGATGATGTTAACGGCACCAATCTGTCTTATCTCGGCAATGAAACTGCTGACGAGAACGACGCAGCAACAAATTACGTGCTCGACCCGTGGACGGCAAGCAAGAATGGAAATCTTTACGGAACATGGTTTATGAACGGTTCTTCAGACCCCAACTGGTGGGCAGGTTATGTTCAGCCGGGCACTCCTGTCTCTGACGGAGCCGAAACATGGCAACGTATAGGCTATACCCTCGAAAACACTACGGCAGCCGATGCGGCAGGCAGCGACTACAGCACGGGCGTGGTGTTCAAGGCAAAGTTTAATCCGCAGGGCGTGGCAAATTATCAAGGCGGTGCAACATTCTTCGCCCTCGGCACTCACCTATTTGCATCAATGGAAGACATGATGACATACGTGTATGGTGCCGACTTCAGTCAGTTTGACGATAAAATCGATGCCTGCGACAATTGGGCATCAGTAAAGACTTTTGCGGCATCGCTGCTCGACAACGACCCGTCAGGCTATAAGGCTTTTCTACAGGGGCAGGACGAAGCACAAGACCTTGCACAGGTTAAGGAAAGTCTTAAATGGAGCGCATATATGCTCAGCAATTGCGGCTATTCGGCAAGTCTGAACGAAACTTATAAAGTTGAGCTCGACCAGAACGGCATTGTTACCCGTAACGCCTTGCAGTCTTACGGAGTGCGTACATACGAAGACGCCACATGCTATTACACATGGTGGGTGCGCCACAGCAATGACAACAATGATGAAACAAAGGGCATAATGGAGTATGCCATTGTGCGCAACAACATCTATAAACTTACGGTCAACAGCATCTATTCGCTCGGAAACTACGTGCCCGGCGAGGACGAGAACATCATTCTTGATGTTTACGTAAACGACTGGCTGCTGCTCAACCCGGAGACTCTGCCTATGTGATAAAATGACTTTAACGAAAAAACACTGACGTTATGAACAAAATGAAACAACATATATATAAGGCTATGTTATGGCTGCTGCCATGGCTGTGCGCCGTGCCTCTTGCCTCATGCTCGTTCGACGACGACATCGACCAGGGCGACGACGGCACCGCTACGCTGCAGATGAGCATTACGGCACGTGAGGAAGGCGACCTGAACACAAGGGCAGACGAAGTTGGCACCAATGGTGAGTATATGCACAACCTCTGCGTGCTAATTGTAGACGGCACCAAAGTTGTTACCAAAAAACTGTTGCCCAACACTGATGATGAATTTGTCGGTAACACCGCAGCACAGCAGGGCAATCTGAAGTCGTGGGTGTCAGACCCCTTCACGCTTCCAGAAGGCACTTACACCGTTTATGCCTTTGCCAACATTGATACTTATTATGATAATTTATGGGGCAGTCTTACAGGGTTGGGAGACGGTGATAATCTTAGCGACTTGAATGTAGATATAGATAATATCGTGCTTGAAGATCCAGCTGCAAAGCTTAACTTTGCTGAGGGAAAGTTTATCCCTATGAGTGCAAAGCAGACGGTTGTGGTTACGGCTGCTACCAAGAGCATCTCTATCGGTCTCGACCGCCTGGTCAGCAAGATAAGAATGAGCATATCAGGCAAGGCCAACACAAAGGTTACGGCCCTGTCGTTTGGCGGATATGCCGACAAGATAACTCTCTTCTCAGAGAAACCTTTGGAAGGTGAGGCATACACAACGACAAAGACAATAACTGTTCCTGAAGGCGGTTGGTCTTTGGATAATGATGGTAAACTTACGATTCCTGACTTTTATGTAAACTCTTCACCGGCAGACCATAAATTTAATGTCAGCGTTACTACTGACGAGATGAACGGAATTACATACGAGGCAACCACCGCAAGAGGCGAGCTTCCGCGCAACAGCATCTTCCCGCTTACGCTGCAGCTCAACGACTATGGCCTCGACCTCGCAGCGCAATGCTGGGTAAGCCCGATAGGCAGCCTGCCCGTGGAAGTAAGCGTAGGATTTACTCAAGATACTTATGAAATAACAGTTCCCGAAGGATGCCAGTTTGAGTTTACCGTAAATGGCATAAATGGAGCAACAGCCGGTGTTACAGATCTTTCTTGCACATGGAACATGCCTGACGGTGTCAGCGGCATTGCCTTTGACGGCGAAACAACAGGAGTTACCACGGTTAAGGGCCATGTTACGGCATCTGCCGGCAAGACTTTTGATCTTAGCCTTTTGGTTACGTGGAAAGATAATGGCGCAACATATAACCGCACATACACAGTAAAGGTACTTACCGACGACATTACTAACTTCCCGTTTAAGAGCAAGACTCGTACACCGGAGTTCGGTCTCGACTATCTGCGTCATGAAATGCTTAATATGTTCATAAAATAAAAAGGAGGACATAAGATATGAAACAAATACATAATTTATATAAACTTCTCATTCTTTTCTGCGCAACATTCCTTGCACAGAATGCAGTGGCGCAGGTGGAAGGAAATAAGTATCTGATGATAGACGAAAATTCTAAAGTCAGTACATATGGTGCTGATATTACAGCCAAGACGTCAGGAGGGTATAATGCAAGTGATGGAAATGGGATAAACAATGCATTTGACGGTAATGATAATAGTTGGTGGGCTTCAAGTAGAGCCGGGACGATAAATGTTGATATAGATTTTAATGCATATAGAACAATACGTGCGTTTCATTTTCTTAGTGGAGGAAATACTCAGGAAAGAGAAGATGAGTTACACGTTTATTCGTCAAAAAATGGTTATACATGGGATTTCGTTGAAAGTTTTGCTGGTGATAGAACAGTACAGCAGCATGATTATTGCTTGAAAAATGCGATTGACACGCGCTATTTGCGTTTGCAGATAGTTCCTAATCGTCAGACTTATGAACTTGCTATGAATGAAATAACGTTGTATTCAGATGTTGTAGATTATTCAAACGTGACCATTCATCATAAAGCTGCTAAATGGTTTGACTTGCGTTCAAACATATCTGAAGCCGCAAAGAATATGGATACGTTTAATGATGAAACTGCATGGTATTCCGGCCCGAAGGGCGATATACAGGCCAGCCATGTATATATGGATACAATCTATGTTCATAAAGGAACATCTGTAACATTGGCTGTGCCTGACAGATTGTCAAACTCTAGTGTTGTATCTTATCAGCGTTGGTACAGCTATCGTACTGATGGAACTTTCCGCACACAAAATACAGGTAGTGACGAGGTATGGGATCTTTTGACACCTGCAGGTACTACGCCATGCCGTTTTGCTAATGGTTATGTGGGCAAGCCGCTTACTACATCTGATGTTATGGATATGAAATTTTATGTCCCGACAGATGAAGAGTTTAAAGCATGGTTTGGCGAAACGGCAGCTCAGACCTTTGACAATAATTATTATCTTGTGGGGTGTGATGTGTCAGGATATACAGACTTTACTAAGAGTTATAGCGACGCTTCCGGCTCATCTTCATTTTATCCGTCAAACCAGTCTGACGGACTGACATATGAGCCCACGCTTACTCACCGCATAATCTACTATATCATGGCGGTGGATGGCCGCGATACGGGAGAGGGTGCCACCGTGACATGGCAAAATGGTATGGGACGCCTGAAAAATACGGCTTATCAAGGAGGTACTACAACAGGAAAATATTTGGAGGAATATGACATCTCATTCCCGTTTACACGTATTTCAAATAATACGAAAGAACTTGTGGCATTGTCAAAGGACGCCCGGTCGTATGCAATTCCTGATGCGGCGATAGATTACGATAATGATGTATTAGATGTAAAACTGGTTGATAACGGGTCTGGAATAACGTTAGCGACAAAATCTTTGAACGGAACGTCACGTATAATTCAGTTTAATTATCCAAATCCTAATTATTCGGATGGTACAGAGTATGTTAATGCAAATAACAGTACTGCAACTATTTATGTTACAAAAACAGTTTCCGGTACAACATATAATATTGCGAAATATAATTTGACTTTTGTGCGTGATACCAGATTGCTGACACAGACACAATTAGAGCAAATTGAAAACGGCACTATTCAGGACAATAACTTGAAGTATTATCAGTTCCGTACTGATAAATATTTGAGTGAGAATTATCAGTTGCTTACCAAGCTAGATTTCGATTACGATCCAAGCGTATCTGAACTTTATGGTCAGCCCGATTTCTATCAATTCCCATTGGATTGGACTTCAAGCAGCTATTCGTTCTACGATGGTGCTGACGGTACTGATTTCAAAGGGCAAAGCGGATATTTCCCTGAGTGGGGATATTATTCAATCATGAATGGATTTATAGAAGATAAATATTGGACTAGTGGTACGCTCAATCATGCAGGAAAACTTCTTCCAAACAGTACTTATCATATGTTTATTGATGCTTCTGACCGTGCCGGAGTTATTGCCCGATTGCCATTTGAACAGAAATTGTGTTCCGGTTCGGAAATGTTCGTAACGGCATGGGTTAAGAGTGCAGGATATAGTTCTACAACTCCTGATGCCGGCATGCTCTTCTCTGTGATGGGTGTAAAAAAGGATGAAGCTACAGGTCAGGATGTGTATGTGCCGATATATCGTCATGCCTCAAGTCAGATACGCCGTACAGACTATCTGACAGGAGGTATGCCCGGAACGGGAACAGGAACAAACGAATGGTTACAGATGTATTTCTCTTTCATTGTAGAGAATGATGCACTTTATGACTCTTATGTTCTTCAGGTTGATAACAACAGTGAATCAACACAAGGTGGTGATATGTATATTGACGATATCCGTGTATATTTGGCAACACCAAGCGCTGAGGTTAAACAATTGGAAGCTACATGTACGAGTGAACGAACTATGATGAGTATTAAGCTTGATTGGGATCGTCTGCTTTCACGTTTAGGTGAAAAAGAAGGAACTGATCAAACTGATGCTATAGATTTTTGTTTTATCGACAAGGCAAAGTATGAGGATTATTTAACACAACATAGTGGAGATTATGAAGGCGCAATAGAATATTCTGTTGTTGAGGTAGGTAATAATAATCCGGATTTGGGCGGAGAGTATTATAACCAAAAATATAATACACTTTATTTCAAATTAGATTTTGACTCGAATAAAGATTATGATTTATTGCCACATCCACGTTTGGCAAGAGATAATGGTGATGGAACGGGTAAGTATTATTTTTACCGTACAACTGATGAAGCCGGCACAAAATCATTGGCTGTAGATTTCTACTCGGCATTGACTCCGAACCGTTCTTACCTGATGCTAATTCAGGTAAATGACGGTAACCAGGCTACAGCTGCGGATTTTGCTGAAGATATAAATGATCCGTGTGGTATAAATACACCTTTCCATGTTACAGCGCAGACATTGCTTCGCGTTAATGGTGAGGTTGTTGACCCGACAACAGATTTCTGTGCCGGACAGATATTCAATTTCTCAGCCCAGATGCGTGTGCCTGTATCAGAAGACGACGGAACAGAATCTTATATTATAATAGATAAAGGTGTTTATTTCGACTGGTTCTTTGGTACGGAAGATGAATTCTTGGCTGAAAATCCAGATTATGGTAATGTGACATTATTAAGCGCACTTACTACATTCCGCGACATTTATCCAGACAAAGAAGATCTTACGGATGTGACGGCAGGTGACCATGAGACAATTGACGGACAAACGGTTAATCTGTCGCAGAATATGATAAATATAATCAATTATTATGTTACGGACAAGATCGTTGATGAAGGTATACATGCACGGCTAGTCCTGCATAAAGAGAATCTGGATATAACTCTTTTGAAGTCGGGATTACAGTTGGTTATTCAGCCTATACCTACACTTAAATCGCCTGATGGAAGTATCAGTGATGATATGTGGTCAAAAGTTTGTTGGTCGTATATACCATTGGAACTTAATGCTTCAGGTGACGCACCGCAGTTGCATGCAGGTTTTAATTCTGTAAAGTATCCTGCAGATGATTTTAATCCGGGACTACGTATAGGCTTGAGTCAAATTGAGTCTACTTCTGTCAGTCAGCCGATAAAAGTTAATTTGCGTGGTGCTCAATTAGTGTCAGCGGGTGCAAGTTATATTGGCATGATTACTTCTATATCTCCAGATGCTTATAGCAAAATATATCTTGTCGACACAGATGATCCTGGATATAAGAATGATACTTATTTTCCAGCAGATTTTAGTGAATATTCGTTGCCGATAGGTACATTAAAGTCATTGTATGCAGAAGAATATGATGATCAGTCTTCTTTTGAGGACTACATGGAAATATATTTTGATACGCAGACTACGCAGGCAAATGGTTTCCGTTTCCAACCTAAAGAAGGATATACTTATACCTTTGCTGTACATTTTGAAGAGCATGGTAATAATACCACAAATGCTTGTTTTGGAAGATTTACGGTTGGTATGAAGGTTGTGCCAGAAAATCTTGTATGGAATGGAACCGGTGCTACAAGCAACTGGAACAATGATGCCAACTGGAAGCGTGCCGATGCTAAGGACTTGAAGAATACAGACGGCACATATACTGATAATGCTGAAAATACAACAGACAAAGGCTTTGTGCCGATGCTGTTCTCTAATGTTATCATGCCAGCAGGGAGCAGGGCTGAGCTTTATATGGCAGGATATGGTGATGGCGGTAATGGATGGGTAAATACGAGCCGTCCAAGTTATATGGAACTGCCTACAGAGAATATCCAGTATGACCTGATGGCTTATGAAAAAGGCGGCGCACTCACCACTCAGCGTTATCGTGTGAATATTTGTAATGACATTCACTTTGAGCCGGGCGCACAGATGCTGCATGCCGAGCAGCTGCTCTATAACAAGGCATGGACAGACGTGGAGATTACTCCGGGACAATGGACTGCCGTAAGCACACCGCTGCAGGGCGTTGTAGCCGGCGACTGGTATGCTCCTACTGCAACAGGAAGACAAGAGACGGAGTACTTTAAGGATATAACGTTCAATGATAACGATTATAACCGTCTGAAACCTGCCGTTTACCAGCGCAGCTGGAGTACAGGAGCAAATATCGTTGAAAATGGCAGTGACAAAACTCTTGTTTCGTTTGATACAGAATGGAGTTCTGCATACAACGACGCAAGCGTGCCTTATGTTGCAGGTGGCGGATTCTCAGTTAAAGGAATCTTGAATCAGGGACAACAGCCATATTCTACAGAAAAATTGCTGTTCCGCTTCCCGAAGGCTGATACAAAATATATAGTAAGTACTGCTGATGATAAAACAGTTGACCGTACTACAGCAGGCAAGTTGCTTGTAACAGGCTTGTTGGATAGAAGCGATCCTTTAAAATACAATCCAAAAGCTGATGTTTCGGCAACTCTTACTCCGTCTGTCGACGGCAAGTATCTGATGGTAGGTAACCCGTTTATGGCTCCGCTCGATGTCCAGGCTTTTGTTGCTGCCAACAGCGACGTGCTGGCACAGAAATATTGGATTAACTCTGATTTGACAACAGCGGCTGTAACTTATGATGAAAGTAGTGAAAAATGGTCAGAGGGCACATCTCTTATTGCACCATATGCGGTGTTCTATGTTCAAATAGCTGAAACAGCAACACCTGATGAAAAGGGCAATTTTATAGTTAAATTCACTTCTGCCATGCAGAAGTTTGAAACAACTTCAACAGGTGAAGGCTCACAGACCGTTTCTCTCAAAATAAAGGCAGAAGACGCTGAAGGCTCAAGCAGCGCGGCTGTGCGCTATGCCGTTTCGGCAAGCAACGGCTTCGGCATGGAGGATGCACAGATGATTAGCGGACTGACAGGCAATGCCGACAACGCTCCTAAGGTTTACACCGCGGCCGGCAACACGGCAGTGAGCGTCAACCAGCTGAAGGATGCACAGCGCATACCGTTAGGCGTTACGGCAGCCGACGGCTCAGTGGTAACCCTTACATTCAGCGGCGTTGCAGCTGTTAAGGATGCCGCTATCTATGACGCCGAGCTGCAGAGCGAGACACCGCTCTACGAAGGCTATCAGCTCACGGTGAACGGTCCGTCATACGGCCGCTACTTCCTGATAGGTCACGGCTCGGGCACAACGGGCATAACCGAAACGGGCGCAGAGGGCAACGTCAGCGTAAGCTCTATCGTTCCGCGCCAGGTTGTCGTTACGTCAGATACGGCTCTGCGTTCAGTGAGCGTATGGTCGGCAGGCGGCGCACTTCTGAAGAAAGTATCGCCCAACGGTAACTTCACCTGCACTCTCAATGGTGTCGACAGCGGCATGGTTGTCGTGCGCACAGAGACAGAGAGCGGCTCGCAGGTGACGAAAATAAGAGTTAGGTAAGTTTTTTATATTTTGACCGACAGGTCAAGTTGCAGGAGAGAATGGGAGTGTCCGTGAGGATGCTCCCATCATTTTTTTTATGCCAGTTGTGAGGACATACCGGAAAGAACGGGGATGGGACAGATGACTGCCGGTGAGTAGATGACGATGCCAAGTTTGCCGTTTGTTGACTATTTGTAAGATATATGTACTGCTTTTTAGTCTGTTTTACGCTAATACGTGCGTTTGATGTGTTAAAAACCTGATAATGTTTGGCACAATGAAAAGTTAGCACTATCTTTGACACTGAAAGGAAGGAGGCATAACATAATGCCGAAACACCTTAATAATATAGTAAAAACACATAATTGAAATATAAACCTTAAAACTATGAATTCAGAAAAGAATATCCGTATGGAGCACGACCTCCTCGGCGCACGTGAGATTCCGGCAGACGCATTGTATGGCATACAGACATTGCGCGGCGTTGAGAATTTCTCAATCAGTAAGTTCAAACTCAGCCAGTATCCTCTGTTCATCAACGGTCTGGCATACACAAAGTGGGCTGCTGCTGAGGCAAACCATCAGCTCGGGCTGCTTACCGATGCCCAGTATGAGGGTATCAAGGCTGCTTGTCAGGACATATTGGCCGGCAAGTATCACGACCAGTTCCCCGTGGACATGATTCAGGGCGGAGCAGGCACCAGCACCAATATGAACGCCAACGAGGTTATCGCCAACATTGCGCTGAAGCACATGGGCTTCAAGCCGGGCGACTATGAGCACTGTTCTTCTCACGACCACGTGAACCGCTCACAGTCTACCAACGACGCATATCCTACGGCTATCCACATGGGCATGTATGCCAGCCATCTTGCCCTTGTTCCACATATCAAAGAGCTTATCGCGGCATTCCGCAAGAAGTCGGAAGAGTTTGCACACATCGTAAAGATGGGACGCACACAGCTCGAGGACGCTGTGCCGATGACTCTCGGACAGACCTTCTCTGGCTTTGCAAGCATACTCGAGGCAGAGCTGCTGCATCTCGACCAGGCTGCAGCCGACTTCCTTGAGGTCAACATGGGCGCAACAGCCATAGGTACGGGCATCTGCTCTGAGCCGGGCTACGCAGAGAAGTGTGTTAAGGCTTTGGCTGAGATTACCGGATGGGACATCACTCTCGCAAAAGACCTCGTGGGCGTAACCTCAGACACATCTTGCATGATAGGCTATATGTCAGAGCTGAAGCGCATCGCCGTTAAGATGAGCAAGATAAGCAACGACCTTCGACTGCTGGCCAGCGGTCCGCGCTGCGGTCTCGCAGAAATCAATCTCCCGGCACGTCAGCCCGGTTCGTCAATAATGCCCGGAAAGGTAAATCCCGTTATTCCTGAGGTTGTAAGCCAGGTTGCGTTCAAGATTATCGGCAACGAGCTTTGTGTCACCATGGCCGGCGAGGCTGCCCAGATGGAGCTTAACGCCATGGAGCCTGTCATGGCTCAGTGCTGCTTCGAGTCAGTAGACCTTATGGCCAACGCATGCGACACACTGCGCACGCTCTGTGTTGACGGCATTACAAGCAATGAGGATAACTGCCGCCGCGAGGTTAACCGCAGCATCGGCATCGTTACAGCCCTCAACCCCTACATCGGTTACGAGCATTCTACAGAGATTGCCAAGAAGGCTATGGAGACAGGCCGCGGCGTTGTTGAGCTTGTGCTTGAGGAAGGAATACTTACTCAGGAAGATCTCGACACCATCCTTGATGCCAAGAACATGGTTCGCCCTGTTAAGCTCGACATCCACCCGAAATGCTAGTTTTGATGTTCCTGCTTTCTGCCTTTAACTTCGTTTAAGGGCTAAGTTGATATTTTCCGTGCCGTCCGGTTCCTTTCATGGGAATTTGGGCGGCACGTCCTTTTGTCATCCCTTATGGTGCGCAGCGTCTCTTTCGCCATGTGGCAGGCTGTGATACATGTATGCTGATGCCTCTCTGCATCTTCTCAACAAGCCACTCGCCAAAACATGAAAATCAAAAGGCCGGTTTGGCCTTGAAAAACATGCCACTTTTGGGTGAAAAGTGGCCGAGTTACGATGCGTAAACGATAGGTTAATGATTTGAAATCTATACGTCTGATTTTGGTTACAGTTTTTCTTTTTAAACCTTTCTTCTTGAATGTTTTTTAAGCATAATCGTGCTTTCTCCTTATGATTTTTGCGACTGATGGAGGCAGACGTTGTCGCTGTCTGTATGTTACCCCCAAATCAGTCATTAGATTGCACATAGCTTTATCAATTTTGTGCATTCCAGTTTTCAGCCCGTCTTTTTATTTCTATCGGTGCAAGGCGCTAAGCGCAAACCAAGTTCAGCGCAGGCTAATTAAACAGCGTTTCCCGATAATCATTGTATTACAATGGTTTACGATAAAATGGAATGTTTGATGATATGTGGACGCACCTGGGGTGCGTCCCTACATTGCACTACTTGTAGGCTCCAAAAGTCTTGTTGCTTCTTGTCGCAAGCACTACGTTGGCATTTGATTCTAACTGCTTGAACTCCTTTAACTTCGGCGTAGCCAGTTATAAAAGTGCTGTGAAAAAATTAACGAAAATCTGCTCAAGATAAAACAAAAATCCCGACCGAATTCTAATAACAGATTGGGGTTTTAATGTGATTCAAGTATAAATAGCCGGAATGTGAAATCTTATTCAGCGAATATTTTTATCCGTGGCATATAAATGAGAGGCGTGGCTTCTGATGTTCACTTTTGACATATTTTCAAAAAACATTGCATTGATTTTGTTAAACCAATGATTTGCGTTATCTTTGCATAATATAAGCTGCATCTCGGCATAACACTCAAACGTGGTTTGGCGATTCTGCTCTCGATTTGCGTTATCTTTGCATAATAATAAGCTGCATCTCGGCATAACATTCAAGCACGCTTGATGTTTCTGCTCTCGATTTGCATTATCTTTGCATAAGATAATCAGCGTCTCGGGGCATAACGCTCAAACGTATCTTGGTGGTTTTGTTGTCGGGTTGCGTTATCATTCTGTTAATGACATGTTTAATTTTAAACAATAAAATATGGAACAAAAGTTTTTTATATATAACACTCTGAGCCGCCGTAAGGAGCTCTTTGTGCCTATCCACAGCCCCAATGTGGGCATGTATGTGTGCGGCCCTACAGTGTATGGCGATCCGCATCTTGGCCATGCACGCCCGGCAATAACCTTCGACATCCTGTTCCGCTACCTCAAGCATCAGGGCTATAAGGTGCGCTACGTCAGAAACATCACCGACGTGGGCCATCTGGAACACGATGCCGACGATGGCGACGACAAGATAGCAAAGAAGGCACGTCTGGAGCAGCTCGAGCCTATGGAGATAGCACAGCACTACACCAACCGCTATCATGACGCCATGAAGGCGCTCAACGTGCTGCCGCCAAGCATTGAGCCTCACGCCACGGGACACATCATAGAGCAGGAGGAGCTGGTGAAGCAGATTATAGACAACGGCTTTGCCTATGAGAGCAACGGCAGCATCTATTTCGACATCGCAAAATATAACGAGAAATATCACTACGGCATACTGTCGGGACGCAACCTCGACGACGTTATCAACGCCAGCCGCCAGCTCGACGGTGTGGGCGAGAAGCGCAACCAGGCCGACTTCGCCCTGTGGAAGAAGGCGCAGCCCGAGCACATCATGCGCTGGCCGAGCCCCTGGAGCGATGGTTTCCCCGGATGGCACTGCGAGTGTACGGCCATGGGACGCAAGTATCTCGGCGACCACTTCGACATACACGGCGGAGGCATGGACCTCGTATTCCCGCATCATGAGTGCGAGATAGCGCAGGCCGTGGCAAGCCAGGGCGACCAGATGGTGAAATACTGGATGCACAACAACATGATAACCATCAATGGACAGAAGATGGGCAAGAGCCTCGGCAACTTCATCACGCTCGAGCAGTTCTTCACGGGCAACCATCCGAGCCTCGACAAGGCTTATTCGCCCATGACGATACGCTTCTTCATCCTCTCTGCCCACTACCGCGGCACGGTAGACTTCTCTAACGAAGCCCTGCTGGCAAGCGAGAAGGGACTGGCCCGACTGATGTCAGGCATCGCCGACTTAGACCGCGTGCCCGTGTCAGACAAGTGCGACGCGCAGACCGAGGAGTTTGTGAAGAACCTGCGCCAGAAGTGCTACGACGCCATGAACGACGACCTTGCCACACCTCAGGTTATCAGCTATCTGTTTGAGGCCTGCGGAGTGGTCAACAAGCTGCTCGACCACAAGGCCACTATCTGTGCCGACTGCCTGAAAGAACTTGCCGACACGATGCGCCTCTTTGCGATAGACCTGCTCGGACTGAAGGAAGAGAAGGGCAACTCGTCTGACGCACGCGAGGAAGCCTACGGCAAGGTGGTAGACATGGTGCTGAGCCTCAGGGCAAAGGCAAAGGCCGAGAAAGACTGGGCCACAAGCGACCGCATACGCGACGAGCTGGCTGCTGCCGGATTCGAGGTGAAAGACACCAAGGACGGCTGCGTATGGAGACTCGACAAATAATGTTGATGTCATGTTACTGAAACCTGTGATGTGTATGTCAGTCGTGCCTGCCAAATCCTTTGGCTGCATGATGCCGACCAGTCTGCGGCCGGCCCGCCGCTTCAGCAGGTCATCCGTATGATGCTTCTGTTTACACATCTTATATAATATATAAAGAGCAGCGGCATGTTGGCCGCCCGTTTCCTAAGGCATGCGTGCCGCTGCTCTTTCAAAAAAGTTTTTTTATCCAATGCAGGATAGCCTCTTATGTGAGGCATTAACCAACAGAGGTCAGACTATGAAAAATATTGCTTACGTTTTGTCTTTATTGATGTTAACGCTCATGACGGCCTGTTCCGACCGTAAGGAGTATGTTATAGCCATGTCGCAGTGCAGCGAGGACATCTGGCGCGAAAAGCTTAACACCGAGATGCTTGCCGGCACTTATCTTTACGACAACGTCACGTTGAGGGTGGCCTCGGCCAACGACGACAACGTAAGGCAGACTGAGCAGATAAACGGCTTTGTAAACGATGGCGTCGACATCCTTATTGTCGCCCCAAACCAGATGAACACCGTTACGCCGGCCATCGAGAACGCATACAACAAAGGCATACCCGTAATACTTTTCGACCGCAAGACCGGTTCAGACAAATACACGGCATTTATCGGCGCCGACAACGTAAAGATGGGGCGCACCATGGGCGAGTATATCGCTTCGCGCCTTGGCGGCAAGGGGCGTGTCCTGGAGATTACGGGCCTTAAAGGCTCGTCGCCGGCCATAGAGCGCCATCAGGGCTTTGCCGACGCCCTGAAGCACTATCCGGGCATCGAGCTGGTGGCCGTGAGCAGCGGCACATGGATGCAGCAGAGCGGGCGCAAGGCCATGGAGGCCATGCTCGACAGCGTGGGCGGCAACATCGACTACGTGTTTGCGCACAACGACCGCATGGCCCTAGGCGCGCGTCAGGCAGCCCAGGCACGCGGACTGGCAGGCCGCATAAAGTTTATCGGCATCGACGCCCTGCCGGGCAAGGGCGGAGGCATCGAGCTGGTGCGCGACGGCGTGCTCGACGCATCATATATCTATCCCACGCGCGGCGACATGGTAATGCAGCTGGCCATGAGCATTCTTGAGAAGCATCCCTACCAGCGCGAGAACCTGATGAAGACAGACCTCGTAACCAAAGACAATGCCGAGGTGCTGCTGATGCAGGCCGAAGAGATGAACAAGCTAAACGACAAGCTCAACATGATGCACGACCGCGTGAACATGTATCTCACGCGGTATAGCCATCAGAAGGTCTACCTCATGATGTTCATCATCATCCTTGTGCTGCTGGTGCTCTCGTTTGTAGCCTTCTACCGAACCATCGTAGTAAAGCGGCGCATGCGCGAGGATGCTGCCAACGCCAAGCTAGTGTTCTTCACCAACATAAGCCATGAGTTCCGCACACCGCTCACTCTCATTGCCGACCCCGTCAGGCGCATGCTCGAGGCCGACAACCTGACCACGCAGCAGCGCTCCATGCTCTGCCTGGTAAGAAAGAATGTCGATGTCATGCTCAGACTTGTTGGCGAGATTCTCGACCTTCGCAAGATTCAGAACGGCAAGATGCAGCTCACCGTGAGCCGCTTCAACCTGTCGGACAGCGTAGGGCAGTGGGTGGCCAACTTTGCGCCGCTGGCCGACAGCAGGGACGTGGAGCTGAGCGTTGACTGCGCCCACGACATAAACATAGAGGCCGACCTGTATAAGATGGAGCGTATATGCTATAACCTTATCAGCAACGCCATAAAATACAACCGCAAGGGCGGCAGAGTGAGAATAAGTCTTGCTGCCGACGGCGGCATGGCACGCCTGACCGTAAGCGATACGGGCATAGGCATACCGCGCGACAAGATTAACCACGTGTTCGACCGCTTCTTCCAGGCATCAGCCGAAAACCGCGGAGGCACGGGCATCGGGCTTGCCATAGTAAAGGCTTTTGTCGACCTTCATCACGGACAGGTTACGGCAGAGGCCAACGCCGACGGCGGGGCAACGTTTACGGTGAGTCTGCCGCTGACGCAGCCCGGAGAAACCATAGTGGAGCAGCCTGATGCAGCAGCCCTGGAGACAGGCGACAGCGTTCCGGCAGACATACCTATGAGCGGCGGCGTGGAGATGATGACGGCACAGGACGACGGCGAGCGCAAGTCGATAGTGGTGGTAGACGACAACAGCGACGTTAAAGACTATATCGTCAGTCTGCTCTCGGCCCACTACGATGTCAAGTGCGCGTCCGACGGCCGCGAGGGCCTCGCCTTGTGCGTCAAGTATGTGCCCGACCTGGTTATCTGCGACGTGATGATGCCCGTGATGGACGGTCTTGAGATGTGCCGCCGGCTGAAGGCGGAGACGGCCACGAGCCATGTGCCCGTCATACTGCTCACTGCCCGCACCTTCGACGACCAGCGCGCCGAGGGCTACGACTGCGGCGCCGACGCCTACATAACCAAGCCCTTCAGCAGCAACGTGCTGCTGTCGCGCGTGCGCAATCTGCTCAATGAGCGCATGAAACTGAAAAATATCTATTCGGGTGCCGAGGCAGAGGAGGACAAGGCTGCCGACGATCCTGATACACGCTTTGTGGCCGACTTCAGACATCGCCTGAAGGAGCATTTGTCTGACTCAGAGCTCAATGTGGAGACTCTTGCCGCCGAACTAGGCCTTAGTCGCGTGCAGCTCTACCGTAAGGTGAAGCAGCTCACAGGTTCGTCGCCCGTTGAGATAATACGCATTACGCGCCTGAAGGCCGCCGAGCAGCTGCTGCGCACCACATCGAAGACCGTGTCGGAGATATCCTACGACGTAGGCTTCTCGTCGCCGTCTTATTTCACCAAGTGTTTTAAAGACTATTTCGGCCATCTGCCCAACGAGGGCCGCGGCGTGTAGTCGGCTTGTCAGATAATATCAGTGAAAAATAATCCTTCTAAAGCCCTTGCCATACGTGGCGGGGCTTTAATTATAATATGTATTTTTTATTTTAATATCCTTGTTTATCAGGCGAAATGTATATTTTCCATTTAAAGCGATTTATGGCCTCATTTTATGGTGAAACTTATATAAAATAAATCAATAAGACAGCAAATTATTAGATTAGATACCGAAAATACACAAATATACATTCTTTATAAGATATTTGTTAATAATTCGTGATAAAGCTTTGGTAAATGTTAATAGTTTTGTATATTTGCATGCAATCTAAACTTAACTAATAAAAATTGTGTAACTATGGATAGGAAACTACTATTTGTTGGAGTATCTCTCCTGAGTTGTTTCACTAGTGTTCACGCTGATGATGTTCTTAGTCATGTGATTGAATACGATGGAACACAAGTAAGTTCTCGAACTGACTATACTTATGACGCCAATGGTATGGTTATAGAAGAGTTTATAACAAGACCAAGTCCGAGCGATCCGTCAGTTATGTCAAATTATGAAAAGATTAATTACGGTTATGATTCACAGAAACGCCGTAATTTTGTGGCCGATTACATGTGGAACACTTCCACGCTGACATTTGTTGGTCGTCCTATCGAGGGAGCCAAGACCACTTCTACTTATGATGATGCCACAGGACGCGTTTCGGAACAGCTGTTCTATGACTGGGGCACATCTGACTGGAAAGAGGATTATTCAAAGAGATGTGTGTATACATACGATGGCAATACAGCAACCGAAAACCGCTATAAGAAGCTTAATGGAACTGAGCAAACCACCCCATACGAGATAAACGAATATACCTATGACGACAATATGAACATATTGCAGAAGGTACGCAACAGCTATTCGTTCAGTTTTGCAGAATACGATTATGTAAAGACGCCTACGGAAAAAGAGGTGTATGAATACGATGACAGGGGCAACGTGACCTTGAAGGAGGTATATATGTATTCAAGCGGCGACGACTATGACCCATGGGGTGGAGACGGTGATCCTTGGGGTGACCCTTCTGATACAGACGAGGATGCGGATGATTCTGAGAACGGCGACACCGAAGGCAAATGGTCGCTGATGTACAGATATAAATATCAGTATGAGTATGATGCCAAGGACAATATAACGAAAAAGACAACTTTGGTGTGGCGCGACTATCTTGGGGAGTATGACACCGAGTCAGTGCTGACCTATGAATATTTCTACGGATCGAACGAGGCTCTTGAGCTGCCTTACAGCAATAACTTTGATGCAGATGATTCGTTCGACGGATATACTGCATCGGGCAGTGGCGAAGCCGGCGCAGGCTGGAAACTCGGCAATGGCTCGGCTATATGCACTGCTGCAGTTGACAGCGATCCTAACATACCTGAGATACTTTATCTGCCGGCTCTGCGTTTCACGACGGACAACGAGATTGAAATTTCGTTTAAGGCCAAGGTGGCTGACGCCTCAAAGCCCGGTAAGCTGCAGATGATATTGTGCCGCAATGACGAGACCCATACTCCTTTAGGTACGATAGGTCAGATGTGGGACATCACGGATACAGAGTATCAGGAAATAAAAGGTTTTGTTGTTCCAGACAAGAGCGACGCCTATGTGATAGGTATCTGTTTTGACAACTATCAGAAGGGTTCAGAGGTATATGTTGATGATGTAGACGTAAAGAATGGACGTCCGTCGGCAACTCCTGTTGCACCATACAACTTTGCAGCCACTCCGGCTCAGGACGGATCATTACAGGTTAAATTAGTATGGTATACACCTAACACTAATCTGGCAGGTGACTTCATCAGTCATGTAGACAAAATGGAACTCTACCGTGACGGTATAGATGAGCCTCTATATACCACTCAGGCCACTGGTGCTACGCTTGCAGCCCAGTATGTAGATGCAGACATACCTGAGAAGGGAGAATATACATATCGTGTGTATGCGTATCTCGACGGATTGAAGAGTTATGCTGCCGTTATAAGTGTTAAGGTTGGATATTCTGTACCTTCGCAGATCGAGGGTCTTACCCTGGTAGAGAACGATGACCACTCTGTTACAATCTCATGGGATAAGGCAGATTCTGAATACGGCGATGTAAAATATTATATAGAGCGTAATGGCAGTGAGGTTCTCGATGACGATTTCTCAGGTACGACATTTGTCGATAAAGGAATTGACACAAGTTATGGTCAGCAGCCTGTTTACTATATCATACAGCCCTATAATGAAGTTGGTTACGGCAGAATAACAAGTTCGAACCTTATGTTCATAGGCGAGTCTTCGCTGACACCGTTTAAGGAGTCGTTTGCCGGAGGTGAGCCCACGCATCTGTGGATGAACGAGAAGGTTGTGGGCTACGACGCTGCGTGGGGTACAGGCGCAAGTTGTCCTTCATATCCCTCTGTTGAGGCTCAGGATGGTGATGGCGGTTTTGCCGCATTCCTCTCTACAAGCCTTGCCGAAGGCGATGTCATAAGGTTCACTAGTGAGAAGATAGACTTGAGCAAGTTGGTAAATCCTGAGCTGACGTTCTATATGTATCAGATTGATGGTGACCAGACTGATGATGCTATCGTGGTTGAGGCTTCGAAGGACAATGGCGAGTATGAGGCCCTTACAAGTGCATTACATGTATCCGGCTACGATGCTGCAGGTTGGACAAAGCAGACCGTGTCGCTCGATAAGTTTAAGGGTGAGAAGAATGTACGTCTAAGTTTCAAGGGCATTTCCGCCATCACTCACGACATATTGATAGACAATATGACGGTTGGTGAAAAGCAGACTAGCGGTATCGGTTCTACATTGACCGACGGTGTCAGGGTATATGCTTCAGATGACGAGATAGTTGTCAATGCTCCGGCCGAAAGCGATGTAAGAATCTTCAATGCAGGCGGTGCGCAGCTTTATGCCGGCCGTGTGGCTGATGTAAGGGTTGCTGTTGCCAAAGGATTGTATGTCGTTACAGTTGACGGCCGTTCTACAAAGATTACGGTGAGATAATAGCACTGCAATAATCCTTATATAAGAAACTAAATGTCGGGGTGCAATGTGGCATAATGCTATGTTGCGCCCCTTTTCATTCCCGGTGCCAACCAGACAAAACAAAACTTCTTAACCTAATATTTATCTTCGGGATTCGTCTGCATTATTGTTCGTCCTGTCTGCTCATTCCTGCTCTGCCGCCGTGTCCAGCCACGGCATATCTCTGTTGCCGCATCAAGGAATATAAAGAAAATGTTAATAAGTGTGTAGCCCTTTTAGGCTTTATTGGCCATGAAACGGGCAAAATAGACCACAGAAATCGTACAAAGTATGTAAATTTTGTTACATGAACGAAATTTTTAATTCATTGGTATAAAATTGTTAACAGAAATTTCATAATCTAAATAATTTTGCTAGCGACAAAAGTCACGATAAACAATTTATTAAACCATAAAAACGCAGTAAAAATATGAAGAACATTAAACTAATGCTATCAAGCGTAAAGCGTATTGTGCTGTTCTTCGTCTTAATGAGTTTCGGCTTGTATGCCACGGCTCAGACAACGATGGAAGTCAGCGGTACGGTGAAAGACGATCAAGGTGAGACGGTTATTGGAGCCAGTGTGCTTGAAGAAGGTACGACAAACGGTGCTGTAACCGACATAGACGGAAACTTTAAATTAAAGGTGAAGGAAGGCGCCAAGATCAGAATTTCTTATGTAGGTTACAACACAGTGACGCTTCCGGCGCGTCAGAACATGGTTGTAAAGCTCGAGGAAGCCGGAAACATTATGGACGAACTTGTTGTAACAGGTTATACCACTCAGCGTAAAGCCGACCTTACAGGATCTGTGTCTGTAGTTTCGACAGACGACCTGAAGACAAGTCCGGATGCCGACCCGATGCGTGCATTGCAGGGCCGTGTTCCGGGTATGACCGTTACAGGCAACGGTTCGCCAATAGGAACAGGAACAGTAAGAATACGTGGTATCGGTTCGTTCAACTCTTCACAAGACCCGCTTTTCGTAATCGACGGTGTGCCAACAACAATGTCTCTCAACTCTCTTAACACTAACGACATTGAGAGCATGCAGGTGCTTAAGGATGCGGCTTCGGCTTCTATCTATGGTTCGCGCGCGTCTAACGGCGTCATCATTATCACGACAAAGCAGGGTAAGAAAGGCGGCAAGATGAAGGTTGACTTCTCTGCAAATCTTACGGCTTCGTTCTACACATCACAGTCATTGATGAACCTGTGTAACTCTGCCGAATATGCCACTGCAATGGCTCAGGCAGCCCTGAACGACGGAATAGACCCTGTTACATATGCAGCCAACTACGGACTTAATCTCAACGCCGCCAACGGAACCCCTATCACGGTATGGAATCCGGCAACAGAACAGTATGAGAATTATACTGTAAACGGCCGTTATGACGGATTTATCAACAGCGCAAAAACAATGAAATATTCAGATACAGACTGGCTTGACGAGATTTCGCGTACAGGCTTCTCTCAGAACTACGACCTGTCTATATCTAACGCAACAGACAAATATTCGGCATTATTCTCTTTAGGATACAAAAAGAACGAGGGTATATTGAAGTATACTTCGTTTGAGAATATTTCTGCCAGAATGAATTCTTCTTACAACATTAACAAGAATCTGACAGTAGGCGAAAACTTCACCATAACATGGTCGAGACAAGTTGACTGTGCGCCAATGGAGAATGCCTTGAAAATGGCTCCTATCGTGCCGGTATATGAGACTGACGGAACAACATTCGGTGGTCCTGTAGAAAGCATGTCCGACCGTCAGAACCCGCTCCGCGAGATGTATCAGAACCGTGATAACCATCTTGACTACTGGCGTCTGTTCGGTAATGCATACGTAGAGCTGAAGCCGATTGAAGGCCTTGTGCTCCGTTCAAGTTTCGGTATCGACTTCTATACATCTTTTATACAGTCGATGAATCATACATTCCATTCAGATATCGTCAACAACAACGTTGCAAGCACAACGCTCTCTAACAAGAATGATATGAACTGGACATGGTCTAACACAGCCACTTACAACTTTACGCTTGCCGACAAGCATGATTTCTCTGTTCTGCTGGGTGTCGAGTTGTCAAAGCAGAACTCTATCGACTGGTCTGGCTACAATGAAGGCTATGCACTCGAAGATCCTGACTATATGTGGCCTAACGCTGCAACAGGCACAGCCCGCGTTGCCGGCGCAATGGTAGGATACAGGCTTGCTTCTTTCTTCGGTAAGGTTGACTATAATTATGATGATCTTATCTTGGCTTCGTTCACGATGCGCCGCGACGGTTCCTCACGTTTCGGCAAGGGCAACCGCTGGGGTACATTCCCCGCAGCCACATTAGGCTTCCGTGTATCCAAACTGCTTGAGAAAGACTGGTTAGACGACTGGAAAATACGTTTGTCATGGGGTAAGACCGGTAACCAGGCTATAGACAACAACGCACAATTCGGACTGTATGTCGCTGATTATGGATTAGACCGTATAACCTCTACAGCCTATGACCTTTTCCTTCAGGGCTCGGGCACATTCCCTTCTGGATACCGTGCCACACAGCTGCCTAATGCAAACCTGAAGTGGGAGTCGGCCACACAATATAATATAGGTACAGACTTTACGCTGTTCCACAACATGCTCTATGGTTCTATCGACTGGTATATCAAGGATGTCGACGACATGCTTATCAATCCGGCATATATCGGTACAAAGGGCGAGGGTGGTGCAACATGGATGAATGGTCCTTCGCTGCGCAACTGGGGTATGGAGTTTATGCTCGGATACCGCAAGACACTGCCATGCGGACTTGGACTCGACATCAATGCCAACGCCGACTTCTTCCGCAACAAGGTTACATCTCTGCCCGAAACAGCAACAGGCTCTTATGCTCATACGTCTAAGGAGAATCTCGTAGAGTCAGGACAGCCTTATGGTTCAATAGTAGGATACGTTGTTGAGGGACTTTATCAGACACAAGAGGAAGTTAATGCATCCGGTCAGGCCAATGCGCGTGTGGGCGGACTTAAATACGCCGACCTCGACAAGAATGGTGTTATCAACTCTGATGACCAGGATTGGATCTACAATCCCGTTCCTAAGTTCTCTTATGGCATCAACATAGGCCTTACATATAAAGGTTTCGACCTGAGCATGTTCTGGCAGGGCGTTTACGACAAGGATGTTTATAACAACCAGAAATTCCAGACAGACTTTTGGGCTGTTACTGACGCAGGATCTAACAAGGGTAACCGACTGCTCAACGCATGGAACACCAACAATACCGGCTCAACCATCCCGAGGCTGTCAACGACCAATACAGCCGACGAAGGCCGCGCATCAAGCTATTTCGTTGAGAACGGATCTTATCTGAAACTGCGTACGCTGCAGGTGGGATACACATTCCCTTCAAGTCTTATTTCAAAGCTTAAGATGACAAGTGCACGCGTTTATCTTTCAGGCCAGAACCTGCTTACTATAAAGAGTTCAAGCCTTACATGTCCTGATCCGGAGAACCCGGACTGGAACTATCCGTTGTCAACATCACTCTCATTCGGATTACAATTAAGTTTCTAACATTTTAACGATTTATCAAAATGAAAAAGATATATAGCATATTAGCAGCATGCGTTCTGGGCCTTACGCTGACAAGCTGTGACGATTTTCTTGACTATACTCCTACTGCTGTGGTAGACGAGGATAAGGCCTTCTCTGATCCTGAAGGAATGGTAACCTCTGCTTACGCCATGCTCGGCGACTGCTGGTTCTCATATCCGTTTAATCTCTTTCCTTATGGAGACATAACGTCTGACGACTGTCTTAAGGGCGGAAGCGGACCTAATGATACAGGATATCATGCCATGGATATATGGACAACACTGACTTCTACCACTCCGGGTGAGATGGACGAGCTGTGGTATCGTCTTTATTGTGCCGTGTCTCGCTGCAACCGTGCATTGCTGTCACTTGAACGTAACGGCGAGAGCAAACTCGGAGCCGAGACTACACGCCAGCGTGTGGCTGAGGTTAAATTCCTCCGTGGTCATTTCTACTATAAGCTGCTCACCGTATTCCGTAAAATACCTTGGATTGATGAGAGGGTAGAAGACGACGGAACACAGGAGTCTGTAAGAAATGACCAGTACACTTATGAAGAACTCTTCGGCAAGATTATCAGCGACTTTAAGGTTGCTTACGATGTTTTGCCGGTAAAAGAGCCGGGACAGGACGGCCGTGCCAACAAGGTGGCAGCCGCTGCATACCTTGCAAAATGCTATCTTAACCTGGCATGGGGTAACGGATATGAAGCAGGTACAGGTGTTGACCACATCAACACAAACTATATGGACAGCGTTGTGATATACACCGACGAAGTTGTCAACTCTGATTACGGTTATCTCGAGGATTATGGCGACATTTTCCTTCCCGAATATAAGAACAGTAAAGAGTCTGTGTTTGCAGTACAGTGTTCTGACTATGAGGATGACCATACTACTTACGGCCGTGCCAACTGGTCGGTAATGCTTAACGGCTGCTGGGGTATGTGGTCTTGCGGATGGGATTTCCACAAGCCTTCTCAGAACCTCGTAAATGCCTTCAAGACAAAGGACGGTCTGCCGATGTTTGACAATTACAACGACAGTGTTGACTATCCTATCAACGGACAGCCTACTGCACAGAAGTGGGATCCGAGATTGTTCCATACTGTAGGAATGCCATCTTTCCCATACAAATACGAGAAGGAATATACGCAGACTATGGCTAACTCTCGCGACGCTACCGACTATGGCTATTATACATCGCTTAAGGAAGTTCCGCAGCGTTCTAAGGGTGAAACATTCAATGATTCATGGCAGGCTTTTGCAACAAACGACTATGTAATACGTTATACAGATGTCATGCTTATGCGTGCTGAAGCACTTATCGAACTCGGCCGTCTGTCTGAGGCCCGCGTCATCATCAACGATATCAGACGCCGTGCTGCCAACTCTGTGAACAAGCACATTGAATATGCTGCCGACCAGTGCCAGATAGCAGAATATCCTGTTTCTCCGTATTTCGACAACAAGGAGAACGCACGCAAGTGCCTGCGCTGGGAGCGCCGTCTTGAGATGGCTATGGAGAACGGACGCTTCTTCGACCTGCGCCGTTGGGGTGTTGCTTCTCAGACACTTAACGCTTACTTCGCAAGCGAGCAGAACTCTACATACAGCTTCTTCGACCACAACGGCAACGTGATGGAAGGCGCGCCAGTATCATACGATGAAAACGGCAATGTTACAAGTGCCAGGGAACAGCATTACGGACAGTATTACCGCGATGCTCACTTTACGGCAGGCAAGAACGAGTTCTTCCCGATACCTTATAATCAGTTGTTCTACATACCTGGATTATACACCCAGAATCAGAATTATGATTAAAGGATAATTGCCGGTTGCATTCATGGAATAGAAGATGATAGGTATTTTAAGTTGATGAAGATACATCCGGCGGATGTGCGGTGTATTTTGCATAAGATTTCGTGCGGATGTATCTTTTAAAGGTAATAAGATTGTTTTTAAAAGGATATTGC
>UMEZ01006264.1_pt1 | contig 33171 bp, 51 predicted proteins | sample 1964841 | NCBI WGS metagenome assembly UMEZ01 (sample SAMEA4836029, study PRJEB28245) | human gut metagenome | biome: gut microbiome; material: fecal sample | place: Denmark | collected 2008 | reverse complement strand
CTTTATTTTTTTCCTTTAATTTGTTAATTTCATCTATTAGTTCATTTATTTTTCTTTGAAAATATAATGTATTTTCTCTTATATTATCTATAATATATGGATTTAATTCTACATCTTGTTTTGTTACTTTATTTGTAGGACATCTTAACCAATTATCACATTGTCCTAATAATGCAACATCTAATTTTTCTATCTTTCCTTTAGTTCTTCGATTATTTCTGCATAGTCATTTAATATATTAAAATTCCATTTTCCAAATAAATAATCTTCTATATCTTGATAATTTGCTTTTTCAGTACAATACATATAACCTCTATATTCATATATAACATTTTTTATTTTTATTTTTTTAGGTACTTCTTCATCATTTGCTATTTTATTTAATAAATCTATTACTTTAATTTTCATTCTTAACATCTCCTTTATTTTTATTTATTTCTTCTTCAAGTTCTTTTATATATTTATATATCCTGTAATATATATTGTACCTATCGTATTTTAAGACCTGATTATCTATATCTAATACTACTGGCGTCTTATCTAGTAAAAACTTTACTATTAGTTCTCTTTCAGTCACTCTATATCCCTCCTAATATAAACCATATAATAGCCTTAAAGATACCTAATATCTTATCCTTAGCTTTTATATATTCTTCTAAGTCTACGTCTTTTGTATGGCTCTTATATAGCCCTAATTTATAAAGTCGATTATGCCCTCTCCATTCTCTTATATAACTATTTACTGAGCGTGTTACTGGATATTCTCTTAATTTGCGTGCTTCTATGATCCATTCCACTTCTTTTTTTATACCATTTCTTGAAGTTAGCATATAAGAGTTTATTACGTGTGTATTATCTTTACTATATTTTTCGTCTATCATAATCTTTCTCCTATTTTACTTTTTCTTTCTAATTATTATTTTATTTTTTTCTACGTATGCTTCTAGATCGTCTTTCTCGTTTATTCCTGCTTCTTCTAGGTGCTTTTTTGATATCGCTAATTTATAGCAGTTTACTTTTGCTTCTCCTGACGCTGTATAGTATTTTTGTTGTACCAGTTTCAAGTTATCACCTACTTTCTGTTATTTTCATATTCTTTTTGCCTCCTTTATCATCTTAAATTTACCATATATTACCTATATAGTCAATAACTAAATGAAAATATTTACACTTTTTATTTTCTATTTGTAAAGTAAAAAGACTAGGAAAAAAGTCCTAGCCTATAATTAGTGGTGGGTTTATAAAGAATGTCTGGAAGGAGTTTTTATGTATGGAAGAAGTTTTTTTATCACCGCCCTTCTCATTACATTATATGATCCATATTTTCTTTTAGTACTTATTTTTTTATTTATTTTTTCTATTTGAAAACAAAAAGCTAGAATGATATCTAGCTTAATAATTTATTTGTTTTTGTTTCTAGTTGTGCATTTTGCATCTTATTATAGTAATAATTTATATCTTTTTGAAACCAGTCAGGAATTATCCCTTTTTCTATAAACATTTTGGCTTTTAAATAATTTCTTCTAGCGTGTGCTTCGTCTAGTTTATGTTCTGGTCTATATGATAGATAAAAATATCCGCATTCATTCATATACTCTATTACTTCTACCTTTTTAGCTTCTTTTTGGTTGTTGCAGGCTTCTATAAGATCCGCTATTCTTGGTAAGAACTTCGAAGTTCTTATAATGTCCTTAGTCGCTCTGATAAATGTCTCGTAGTCATACTCCTTTATGAACTCGTAAACTTGCTGAGCTTCTAACTGGCTGTATTCTTTTCCGTATGCTAGTCCTAAAAAGTTTAGTCCTTTTACTAGTTCTTCTATTCTCATTACTTTATTACCTCTTTTTCTTTATTAAAAACTTCGTATGATAGTACTGATAGTATTTTTATATCTCTTTTACTAAAGTCTTCTAGCTTATATTTACCTACGTATGTATTTACGTATAATTCGTTATTGAAGTTTTTTATTACCTGTAGTACTTCTTTTTGCTTTTTTTCTCCTATTGGATACTCTACTTCTATTAGGTCGTTTTCTTTTACGTTCATATTTTCTTTTCTCCTAACTTTCTTTTCTTTTTGAAACCTTTTAGTCCGTATAAAACTCACTAAAGTCTGTATATGGTGTTAGATCTTTAGTAGTTAGCTCTTTTACTGGCTGATTTAGATATCCTTCGAACTTTGATCCGAATAGTGTTTCTGGTCTTAGATATCCCTTCATTTTATTATCGTTGATCCAGTCTCTAGTTTTCTTCTCTATTACTACTCTAAAGTCTTCTAGTGTATATCCTTCGTTTATTCTGGCTTTTATTAGTTCTCTAGTTTTCTTACTAGAAGCTCTATAGTTAGTACCTGCTGAGTTATTTAAGTAGTTTACTATTTCCTGATACGGTACATTATCTTTTAATTCTATAATATTATCTAGTTTATTATCTATATTATCATTTATATTATTAGTTAAACTTTGTTGCATAGGGGTATTAAACTTTGTTGTATACCCTGTTAAACTTTGTTGCATACCCTGTGCAACTGAGTTGTATACCGTATTAAACTTTGTTGCATAGTATTCACAAAATTTTACGTTATTTATATATTTATCCTCTTTTATTATATATCCCTTTTCTACTAGTGCTTTTAAGTTCTTAGTTACTCCCTGCTTAGTTGAATTAGTCCAGTCTGCTAGGTATTGTAACGATCCGTTGAATGTTTGATCTTCTGTCTGAGAAAAACCGTAGATTATTGCGTATATTAGTAACTCGTTTCCTTTTAGCCCTAGTTTAGTTACCATCCAGCCCTGTATATTTATGTAGTTTTCGTCTTTTACTTTACTTTCTTTCATATCCTTCTCCTATCTTCCTAGCTTGCTATCATTATATCATATTTTATTATTATTTAGAAACTTTGTTTATTATTTATTTTCTATTTGTAACTTTTTATCTATCATTTTTATTAGTTCTGGCATATATTTCTTTTTGTTAGTATGAACTAAGTCGTGGTGCTTCTTACATAGCGGTATTACGTTTCCTATATACGTTTTTCTTCCTCCCTGTAGTCCTCCGTATCTTATATGATGCATCTGGATCTGATTATTACCACAAATAGCACAGCGTCCGTTATATAGCTCTATAGTCTTCTGATATACTTCTTTTTCTGCTTTATTCATTTTCTATTTGAAACCTTTTAGTCCTGATTTATTAACTTTTTAAAGTTTGAGTTTCTGCTATCGTTTATAGCATATCTGATATAGTCTCCCTCTTTGTTTGTTCTCGCATCTTGTACCTTTTGTTCTGGTCTAAGATATTCGTATTCCTGCTGTAGTTTTCTTCTGGCTCTGGATACACTTTCGAATACTGGTATATTGTACTCTTTTCTAAAGCTTTTGTTATAAAAAAGTTGTACGAATGCTTTACTATTTAACACTCCATATTTAGTACAGTAAATAAAATATAAGTACATATCGTCTTTTCTTGCTACTGGCTCTTTTTCTAAAATTTTTTTAACTTCATTTTCGATAGTTTCTAATTTCTTCATTTTATATCTCCTCTATTTCAATTCTATATTTATATTCGAATAGCTTCTTTTTCAGCCTATATACGTCCGTCCTAAAGCCTTTTACATCTACAACGTGTAATTTATCGTCTTCGGTTGTTTTGTACGTAAAATCGGCTCTATACGTTATTTTTCGGCTTGTTTTATTGTTTAGCTTAAAACTTGGCTGGAGTTCGTACTCTTTTTGTAGCTCCAGTTCTTTTATTTTTCCTGCTTTCTCTAGAAGTTTTAATTTTATATAGTAATTCTTTTCTCTGATGCTGTCGAAGGTATAGCCGTCATATTCTACTTTCTTATTGTGATATTTGCGTACCATATTCCCTCTGGATCTGGTTTTCTAATAATCTTAGTTGTAACTTAATACTATTTATTGCTTCTAGATTAGCTTTATAAATGGTTTCGGCTATGTCTCTTTTAAATCTCGCTTCTGCTACTGACGGAATACCATAGCAAGTTAAAGTAATTACTCCTATTGCTTGCCCTTCGTCTCTTAACTTTAATACTTCTTGCCTTAGTAGTACTTTATAGTCTCTTTCTGCCTGTGCGTAGTTTGTTCCTGTTTTCCTTAGTGATCTGATACTTACTTCTAGCTCTTGTATTTTACTTTCTAGTTCATTGTATAAATTCATTGTTTCCTCCTAAAATGGAAGGTCTTCATCTGTGTATTCGAACTGATCCTGTACTTCTGTTTTTGTTTTTAGGTCTTTGAACTCGTTATCTTCTTCTTTTTTCTTTTCTAGGAACTCTAGTTCTTCTACTAGTAAATAATTGTTATATCTGTTTTTTCCTTCTTTGTCTTGGTATATGTCTACTTGCATTCTACCTGATACAGCAATTAAATTTCCTTTAGTTTGATATTTTACTAAGTTCTCGGCTGTTTTTCCCCATACTCTACAGTTAATAAAGTCTGCCACTTTTTCTCCGTCTCTATTTGTTAGTCTATTTGTTGCTAGTCTGAATTCGCATATACTTTTGCCTGTGCTAGTGCTTCTTAGTTCTAAGTTATTGGCTATACGCCCTGTTATGAAACATTTATTCATTTATTTATCTCCCTTCTTATTTAGTGCTGATAAAATTATCAAAGTTACGCATATAATCGTAGTAATTATAATTGCTTTCATTACTCTACCTCCTCTAATGCTTTTAATATTTTTTTAATATCTACTGTTGCTATATATGTTTGGTCTTCTATAATTACTTTTAAATAATTTACTAATACTTTATATTTATCTTCCATATTATCCTCCTAAAAAAAGTCGTTTCTTGATACTCCGTATTCTTCGTACGGATCTATTTTTCTTGGCTCGTAGTTATCCTCTATTTCCTGTTTTAAATCGTCTATTTCTTCTTGTTTATTATGATATTCGTATAGCATATCTTTTAAAGCGTATATTAGGCTGTCTACTGGTACTAAGTTTCCTTTTAGTTCGTAGTCTACGCCTGTTACTTCTGATATTTCTTTTATTTTTTCTAGATCCTCGTTTGTTAAGTCCCAGTACATATTATCCACCTACTTTTTATCCTCTAAATTTATCCCCATATCAATATAGCTGTTAATAATATCATTTCTTAATAATTCGTCCGTTCCTGCTTGCTCTAGTGCCATTTTACCAAACTTATACCAGCTACTCTCGTATACTACTTCTTGTCCTTTTGGTACTACGTCTTTTATTTTTACATTTTCGTTATATAAATCGTGCCAGCTGTTAGTTTCCATATTCAAAGTCTTTAATTTACCTTCTAACTTTAATAGCTGGTGTGTAGTCATTTCTTCTAAAGAAGTCCATAACTCTTTTTCTACTACGGCACTTAGTCCTGCTTTTACTACTCCCATTTTTCGCATTAAATCTCCGATTACCACTTTTATTACGTATTTAGCTTCCTCGTCCCTAATAAACATATTATTATAAATTTCAAAGGTTTTATTTTTTTGCTTAGATCTTTCTATATCTTCTGCACTTGCTATAGCTGTATCTACTCCGAAACCTGCAAAGCCTAAAGCTCTACCTACTGCTGACGTTTCGCAGTTTTCTACCATTGAAGTTTTATTTATATAGTCTTTTTTACTATCTCCTGTTAGCATCTCGCTAGCTGTTCCAGTACTTATAAAACTTCCTTTTTCGTCTCTTACTTCTGCTCTTACTCTTACGTAGTCGTCTCTTAGTTCTTCTATCTGTGTAATTATTGATCCTGTAGGATAAACTTTTCTATACGCTTTTATTCTCTCGTTTACCTGAGCGTATCCTTTAGTACCTAGTTTTATATTTTCTATTTCTTCATTTGCTTTTTTTATTTGTTCGTAACTTACTTTTATATCTTCTTTCATTAAATATCCTCTTTTCTATAATTCTCTAACTCTTTAATTTCTCTTTCTAATATTTCTATTTCTTTTTCTTTATCTGGATCGCTTAGTAATTCGCTTAGTAGTATTATTGCTTCCTGATATTTTTCCTCCATGTTATACTCCTTTTTTTAGTAGTTCGAATATATCGTCGTATTTGTCTTTAAAATTGTTATATAGTGCTTCTGCTACTCTAAAGGACGCCTCGCTATTGCCTAGTTCTATTGCTACATAGTAGCTCTTAGATATTCCTAGTTTTTTAGACATTTCTAATTGATTAAGCCCTTGTTTCTCTCGGAAACTTTTTAAATTATATCTTTTCATTCTGTTACTCCTTTCTATTTTCATTATAAAAAAACGTTTTCATAATGTCAATAACTTTTTGCTATATTTTGGAAACTTTTTGTAATATTTACGTTTTTTATTTTCCTAATGTAACTTTTTTGATATTATTGTTACATAATACACTAGGAGGTTATAATATGATAAATCATAAACGCATTGGTAAACAGATTAAAGAACTGCGTCTCCTTCACGGTTGGAGGCAATATGAATTAGCTGAAAAAGTGGGCTTATCTCGTCCTGCAATTTGCAATATCGAAGCTGGTAAAAGAAGCCTTACACTTAATACTTTAAAACGCTTCTGCGAAGTTTTTGAAATAGATATATCATACTTCGGAATTGAGACGAATAACTTTGACGACGCTGTAGACGTTATCTCCAGAATAGACGCTCTTTTTAATAGTGATCTTCCAGCTGAGAAAAAAGAAGAACTATACCGTAAAATTATGAAAATTTATCTAGACAGCATGGATAATTAACTATTTGAAACATTTTGCTTAAAAAAAAGTTCGTATTTAATTTTTAAATGTTCTTGCTCTGCATACAGTTTAAATAACATTTCATAGAACTTCTCGATATTCATAATATCGCTCCTTTCTGAAAAAGTTATTAGTATTATGTACTTTATTTTCTATTTGTAAACATTGGAGGTTTTCTTTTTGAAAAAAGTTTTAAAAATAGGCGGTTATGTTAGAGTATCCCATGAAGAACAAAAAAAGTTCGGATACTCTACCAAAGCCCAGATAGAAGAAATAGAAAAATGGTGTAATGAAAATAATCATAACTTAATTGATTTATACATAGACGAAGGCTATTCGGCTTCCAACATGAAACGTCCTAACCTGCAAAGAATGATAAATGATCTTCCTAAATTGGATGCTATTTTATTCACCAGAATAGATAGACTTTCTAGGAATGTGTTAGAAGCTAATAAACTTTTGCAATTATTAAAACAGAATAATACAGACATGATAGCTATAAAAGAAGAAAACGTAGATACTACCACTTCTAACGGTATGTTTTTATTTAATTTAAAATTGTCACTAGCCCAGCATGAATTAGATAGAGGATCCGAACGTATTAAAGCTGTATTTGAGTATAAAGTACGTGAGGGTGAAGCCGTTACAGGCTCGCTCCCTTTTGGCTATAAAATTGGTGAAAAAGACGGAAAAAAAGTAATAATCAAAGATAAAGAAACCGAAGCTATTGTAAATGATATTTTCGATCACTTTTCGACTTATCGTTCAATTCGTAGCACTTGCATATATATTAACAAAAAATACAATTTAACAAAGGACTATAGGACTTATGCTCGGATCTTGAAACGTGACTTATATACTGGAAAATATAAAGATAATTATAATTATGCTCCAGCTTATATTACAGAAAAAGAATACCTTTTAAATCAGGAATATATAAAAGGCAATGTAAAAGTCAGGAAGAATAAAAATGTATATTTATTTGTTGGTATGATTAAATGTCCTGAATGTAAGTCTTCTTTTGTTGGAAAATACTACGACGGAAAAAAAAGATATTATAGCTACGTCTGTGGTAAACATAAAAGTACTAAATTATGTAGTTTCAAAAAAGGAATAACGGAAGAAAAGATAGAAAAGTTTTTAATAGAAAACGTAGAAGACTTGTTAAATAAGCATATTGCATCTGTGCGTACAGACGTTGAAATACTTCCGAAGCCTGAAAAAGAAAAGCTTAAAAAACAAATAAAAGACATTAAAACAGAACTTGATAACCTAAATTATATGTTTCGTAAAGGTCGGATCTCTGCTTCTGATTATGATATAGAATACGACGACTTGGAAAAAGAATTAAAAAAAATAGAAGCCTTAACAACTTCTAACAAAGAAATAAAAGATATTAACAAGTTTTTTGTAAATGACTGGAAGACTATTTATAACAATTTAGAAAAGGAAAAAAAGCGGGCTTTATGGAATAGTGTTATAAAGAATATCACGATAGACGAAGACTTAAATATAACTCTTGTTTTTCGGTCGTAACTAGACTACTCCTGTCGGAGCTGTCCTTTTTGTACCATAAAAAAAAGACTAGGAATTATCCTAGCCTGTTTGTATTATTTTTCTTGATTAGTGAATACTATAAATGCGTACGCACCTCTCATTATAAATACTCTTTCTTTAATAACTTCCTGACTAAGACTAGGTTACCGCCTAGTCTTTTTTATTTTCCTCTAAAATAGTTACTCTGTTTTCTATTTTATACATTCTGTCAATAAGTTGATTATGCTCGTGTACTTTTTGGTCTAGTTCGTTTATTCTAAATAGTACTAGGTCGTTATTTCTTTTATTAGCTAATATCGTAGCTACTATGCTAGGAACTGCTACGCATAGTCCTGATATTACAGCTGTTAGTACTGCAGTCATTTTTCCTCCTTATCTTAATATCCTACTACTCTAGTTATATAAATATTGTTTTTATTTAGTATGTTAGCACCTGACGGCATTACTGTTAATTCGACGTAATTTATCGGTCTAATACTTGTGCCTGATATTTGTACTGAAGTCTTTTTTGCATAAGAATAGCCTTCACCACTTGTATACGGATAATCTGCGTCTAAATATGCAATTTTTCCGTTAGGCTGATATATTTTAGTAGAATTATAATAATTATCGTTGTTTCTATAAAATATCTCCAAATAAGTAAAATTAGCTGCACTTTCGGAAAGTGTGATAGCACTATTTGAGCCTGTGGTATTGTTATACAACTCAGTTCCAAGTATTTTATTTAAAATGTTTAAATCATTTACTTCTAGGCTTTCTGTATCTTTTGGGAAACAATTTATACCAAGACTTCTTTTTAGTCTATCAAAGAACGCTATCGGAATACCTCTATTTAGCACTAAATTATATGTGGTCGTTCCTATCCTATCCTCTAAAACTACTTGGACGTTCCATTCGTAATTATTATCTAAAGTAAATTGCTGTTTTACGTCGTCCTGTAGTGTCGTCCAGTTGCTATATGTTGCATCCGAAACCTTTTTATAGCGGACTTTTATAGATATTGTATTTTTATTATCTAGGCTTGAATATTCCGCATTTACGTTTATATCCGTCTCACTATAGAAGTTATTCTGTCTTTGTAGAGTAATAATAGCCGTAGGTAATTCCCAGTTTAAGATAGTTATAGGTAAATCTTTGTTAGTAGTAATGCCTCTGCTGTCTGTTACTGATACTACAGCTGTAATATTATCAGAAATATTTAGCACTCCGATATTAAAAGTTGCGTTTGATCCACTAAAAGAAGCTGTATAAGTCTGTCCGTTAATAACCACTTTAGCGCTACTTAGAGTTGCATAGTTTTTTGCCTGTGCGTTCGTGACGTTTACTCTTAATGTACTATTGTTTCTGATTATTTGCTGGTTGTTTCCTGTAATAGCTGTCGTGGTTGAGTTACTGTCTAAATATGCCTGATTAAATGTAGGACTAGAATTTACTACGTGAGCATAAAATAAACAACTTTTCGTACCTATTTGAGTAGATCCATTATAGGTTATTACTGTAATATTTCCTTCTCCTACGCTTGCGTTCGGTATTTGCTGATATAGATTATTTGCTATTGCACTAGTATCCAGCGTGCAGTTATTTGTTACTTCTGTAGCTATTTGATATGAGTAGTTTCCAAAGTATAGTGTTACTGTATGAGTAAATGCTGTACTTTTTCTATTCATATGAATAGTTATTGTATCACCTATATTAAAGTCTGGGCTGTTTTGAGGCCACGTATTTATAGAAGGTTGGCTTGCTCTGGCTATTGTAGTTAGTGCCGTCCAGTTCGTACTTACTCCTCCGTTGTTTGGAGTCCATGCACTAGTACCGCCTTTATTAAATGAAGCGTAGGCATATCCTGATAGAGTTCCGTCGTCTTTATGTGTTACATTTATTGTTTCTGATGCGTTAGCACTAGCATTTGCTCCTAGACTTTTTAGATTTATGCTAGCTACTTGTCTGTCGTAGTTTTCTCGGTTGTCATGCCAATAAATTATTAACGTAGAATTATAACTACTGCTCCAGCTTGCACCATTTGACTTTATGGTAGCTGTGACTGTTACGTTAGAAGTGTTATTAGCGATATCTGTACTATTTTCGATAAAACTAGCTGTTAATGTATACTTATATCCATTGTTTGAAGTTAAGTTTACTGAATTAGATGCACTCGCCATTAGTTACCACCTCCTGCTACTGATACTAGTCCTATTCCGTCATTTACTAATTTATTATTATCGTCATAAATTTCAATAGGTATAAATCTCATTTTATTACATAAAGTTATTTCTTCTTCTACTACTGACTTTTTCATGTGAAACTCGTCCTTACTTACCCAGTATATCTGATTTCCTAATCTGTCGTATCCTGCAAATCCTACGGTATTATTCATTAGTACGTATGATCCGTCTACACCGTACATCTTTAGTCCGTCTTTATCTAGTTCGGCTATTAGCGTATTGGCTTCGTCATAAACCTCTAACTGTCCATTCTGATTTAGGTTACTTCCTAGCTTTAGCGTTCCGCCTTTAATTAGGTCTGCTGTTAGATTTATTACGTTTATTTGCTCCATGTTTAAAACATTATCAATAGTCCACGCACTACTGAATTGTCCATTTATTCCATTCTGTCCGAAGGCTATACCTCCGTTATTTATCATTATGACGTTTCTGGCTGTTTCTTTAGGTAAACTATCTACTACTAGGATCTTATCACCTTCATATATAACGTAACTAGATCCTAAAGCGTTCCATATTTTATCCTGAGCTTCTTTTAATTCGTCTCCTAATGTGACTTGAATTGTAGCTACACCTTCGTCTACAATTTTTTGAGTTTGATTAGTAATGCTATTCATTAGTCCAGACAGTGTAGGCGTAAAGTTTCCAAACTCGATCTGTGTATATTTATCTAAAACGCAGTCGTATTCATAGCTGATTATATTAGTTAGTAGATTTATTCCTAGCTTTTCGTCTATTACTTGTATTGTATCTCCTATATCTGATACTTTTTCTACGTTTGCTGATAGCGTGTAGTTTACTACTGGTAGCGAATTTGTTTCTATGTAGTTCTGTCCCTGCTCTGCTAGGTCGTTAACTAATGCCTGTGTATATGCATCCACGTCCACTTCTCCAGTTTCTTCGTCTTTGTAGTCGTCTTCTGATATGTTGCTCTGGTCGAAGCTCACCGTTTTTGTGAATGGTATTTCATACTGCGTTTGGCTTAGTAAATAAACTGATGCGTACGGATCTGTTGCGTTTAGTAGTATTCCATCTTTTCCTACTGGTAGTAGCTTCGTTACTACGTTGCTCCAGTCATAAGTAGCTTTAATATCTTTTAAGTTCTTACCATATCTAATAGTTACTCCGTTATCCTGTCCTAAACTTGCTTTTATTCCTATAGTCCAGTTATCACGGTATAAATGCCCTCCGTAACGTTCTAGTAGCACTTGTATAGCTTCATATAGGCTTTTTCTTACGCATCTATAACTTGCTATCTTAGTTATATCTGAAATAGTCGTAAATGGGCTGGTATTATCTGTCGAACTGTTTAGGTGGTCTAGGGCGTCATTACAATTTTTATCTACTACGTAGCTGTCTTGAATTAAATAATTCTTGCTGTCATAAAAAACGTGATAAGCTTTTATTTTTATTTTAGTTCTGGTGTTCTCTACGTTGGCTATTCTAAAAGGCTCGTCGCCCTGTGGTGTATTAGCTACTATGATATTATTAGGCACTAAATAGTCTATATAAGACAAAGGAGCTTCTAGGTCTAAGTAGAAGTCTCCGTTATCTTGTTTATGTACTTTTGCTTTTAAAGGTAAGATAATCTTATCACCATTTGAAGTATATATCTTGTCTGTAGCTTCAAATATTTTAATCATATTTTACCTCCTATAAATTATTTAAGTCTTTTAGTGCTGTTGAATTTATATTAAATGGTAAGTCGTCGTTTACTTGGCTTACGTTAGTTTGTCCTTCGTATGATAGCATATTATTATAAATGTCATCTAATTGATCTTGAATAGTATCGTTAAATACTTCGTTTGTTGGTGTTCCTAATTTGTAGTAAATAGTTGTATTGTGTGTACTTAGCCAAGCTTTAAAATCATTTACAGTAGATAATGATTTATTAGCAAATACAAACTCGCTTTGATATGTACTACATACATTATTTACACTTGCTAGGTTGCTTCTTATATTTGTTCTAGATGTTCCTTTAAAATAATTACTTATACAATTTATATTTTCTGTGTCATTTATTGAAGGCGTTGTAGTATTTCTATAAATAAATATACCTGCTGTTGAAAAGAAATAATTGTAATTTTCAGTTCCGTTTAATACTACTTTACCTGTATTTTTTCTTAAATACCATTTACCGTAGTCTAGTGTGCTTTTTTCTTCTGATGCTAGGCTATCATATATTTCATTACCTTTTATGGCTTTGAATATCTTATCTTCATAGCTTCCTATTTTACATATTTCTTTATCTCCTAATGTTAATAATGCACTATTGCTTTTATATGGCTCATATGTTGTTGCTGTTGAGCCTTTTTCTAGTTGTATTTTAAATTGTTGATTTGCAAATGATTGCTTATATATATAAAAACCTAGATTAACTTCAGTTGTTTCATTTAATGTAAAACTACCACTATTTGTTACTAAATGAGTTCCTGTTGCTTTGTTGTCAAGATAAGTAGCAATATTATTATCTCTTTGTAAAGTATATGTTCCTGCTGGTAATGTAAAGTTAAAATTATTTTTAAAACTAGCATTTGTTGAGTATACTTCTCCATGACTTGTGCCGTCTACATATAAGCTTCCATTAGCAACATAATATCTTAACCCATTTAAAGTAAAATCTTGATTAGTAAACGGTATTAAATTTTTCCCACGTACTACTACTTCGTTATCTCCACTAATAGTATGTATTGTTTGTGGTGCATCTATTGTTGGCTCTCCTTCTTGGCTTATATCAGTAGCATATAATTTATTCTTCATATAACTAAAAGCCGTATCAGTTAAAGTAACGCTTGTTCCTGATCCGTTTACTCTAGGTAGTGCATAATATACGCTTTCTATCATTTTTCTTAGGTCGCTATCATTATATCCACCCATAGCAAATATATTAAACTTATATTTATTTTGTATATCTTTTATATTTACTTTGTAATTACAATTCATATTTTCACCTCCTAAGCCGAAGGCGTAACGCTATTTATTGTTACGTCTTTTTCTATTTTTAGAATAGCGTTAAGTGGTGTATATATGTCACCGTTTACGGCTATTTGTAAGTCATAAAAATAGTTACCGCATTCTACGTTTTCTGTATCTTCTGGAGCTACTACTACTTCGTATATTTTACTTTTTTCTGTAGTTTGTTTTTTTGTTATTCCGTCACCTAATGACTTTTGGAATATATATTCTACGTCGTCATAGTTCTTTTTGCACGAAAAGTAAGCACTAGTTAAGTCTTCTTGTAGGTTTTCTATTTCTACACTAAAACGAAAAGTGTCACCTCGTACCATAAACATATTATTGTTATTCATTCTATTACCTCCTTTATAGCCACCTAGAATAGTTTTGTATCTGGATCTGAGTTATAGTACCCGTCCACGATATTGTATTTTTTCCTGCGTTTAGATATAGGTTATCGTAATCGCCTGTTACACTTCTATTCATTAGTTGGCTCGTATTTTGATTATATGCTTCCATATTAGCTGTATCTATGGTAATGGTAGATGCGGTCTCTCCTAGTTCTATTACTAATACTTCGTATCCGTTTACGCTTAAGTTTATAGTTCCTGATCCTGCTATCGTTATTACTGGCTTAGCTGTATAGTTACCGTTATTATTTATAGTAATTTCGTCCTGATTAGTTATATTATATGTCCTGATGCCTTCTACTGCTGAGTATTTGAAAGGTTGAACGTGCATCTTTACTTTAGCCGTTCTAAATCTTATTAGTCTCTCGTAATCTATCTGGTCTACTATTTGATAGTTGTAATACTTATCCTCCTCGTTAGAGAATGTTACCGTACCGCTACTATTAAAAAACGTCATTATGTCGTCTAGATTAAAATTACCGTATAGTCCGATATCTATGCTTTTATCATAAGCTCCATATCCTAAAGTAGTAACTATATCTCCGTCTCTACCGTCTATCTCCTTTGTTTGCGTTCTTTGTTTGGGCTTTGTGATAGGTGGTAGCTTGGATATTAACAGTCCTGTTAGATCGTTAGAATTATTTCCGTTTAGAATTATATAATTTCTCATATTACCACCTCCCTAGTTATATATAGCGTTTGTTATTGTATTCTCTACGAAGCGTCCTGCTACTTCGTCGTCTAATTCTATTTTCATTTCTGATAGTGCTTCTTTAAATGCGTCTACTATATTAAAGTAATTATTATTCATTCCTGTAGTTGTAGTTCCTACGTTTACGTCTGTATCAAAGCTGTTAGGAATAGCGTTCTGCATCTCGTTTGTTACGTTAGCCATTTCGTCTGAAAAACCTTCTCCTACACCTAGTGCTAGGTTTTTACCTACTTGGTCTCTAAATAAAGTTGATGGTGAGTTGATCCCGAAGAACGATTTAATTCCATCTACTATAGACTCCCCGAAACCTTTAATTTTATCTAGTACCCAGTCTTTAGCGTTATCGATACCATTCCATAATCCCTGAACTAGATTTTTACCTACATCTAGCATTCCTGATATTCCGCTCATGATACCATCTTTTACTTTTCCTAGTAATTCTCCACCTACACTAAAGATTTTAGAGTAATAGCTTGCTATTCCATTTACTAATGAGCTTATAATCTGCGGTATCTTGCTTACTAGTTGCGGTATAGCCTTTATTAAACCTTCGGCTAGTTTAACTATTAAAGTTATACCCATTTCGATTATCTTAGGTAGGTTATTCGTAATGGCTTCTACTAATTTATCTATTATGATAGGTATTTTATCTATCAGCTGTGGTAGTGCTTCTATTAAGCCTTCGGCTAGGCCTATAATTAGCTGTATTCCTGCGTCAATTATTAAATCTATGTTATCTATTAAAGTTTCTACTATTGTTATTACTGTCTCTACCATTTGCGGTATTAGTGTAGGTAGTTGCTGAGCTATTCCCTGTACTAGTGATACTATTACTTGTATTCCCATTTGTAGTATTTTAGGTAGGTTATTTATGATAGTAGTTAGTAGGGTATTTATGATCTGCATAGTAGCTGACATTATAGCTGGCATATTTTGTTGAATACCTGTTACTAGGCCGTTAATTATATTTACTCCAGCTTCTAAGAATTGAGGTAATACTGAAATAATACCGTTTAATAATTGCGGTAAAGCATTCATTATACCCTCTGATATTCTTTGTACGGCTGGCATTACGTTTCCTAATACTCCTAAGTTATTTTCTGTTCCGTCTCCTGCGATAGTAAGCATTAAATTACGTACTAAATCTTCTATATTTGCTGATCCATCACCTAGTTTTGTTAGTAGGTTGCTCCATGCTGACTTCATGGCTTTTACAGATCCTTGAATAGTTCTTCCTGCTTCTTTAGAAGTAGTACCTGTTATACCCATTTCTGTTTGGATAATATGTATTGCTTCTGTTACGTCTGCGAAACTGTCTATAGATAGGTTAGCCATTTCTCCGTTAGCTTCTTTTACTTTATTTGCGTCTGCTATTAGTCGTTCCATTTCGCCTTTAGTACCACCATACCTTGCATTCACACGAAGTCGCTAATTTCGTACCGTTCTCTTATGAACTGCTATATGTCGCCATATAGAGTAGACTATCTCTTAACTCTTTCGAGTTCCTCGCACTTCCACTCGCTTGAGTGTACTCCCTTTCGGGATAGTCGTTACACGTTCCTAAAATTACTTTTTTGAATTGTCAATATTTTGTAATTTTAGGCTTCGCACGGTATTGTCTACGTGAGAGTTTCACCGTTTTCACGAGGTTTTACTTGAGCTATTTTGTTAACCCAATTTTAAGTTATCCAGCATTGTGTAATTAGATTTTGCAAAGCCCTGATAAGCATTTTGGATCATTTCCATAGAAGTACCCATTTTATTAGCGTTATCTGACATATCTGTAATAGCTCTATCTGAGTATTCTACGGCTTTTTCCGTGTCTCCGCCTAAAGACTGTATTAAAGATGCTGAAAAACTAGTTACGGTACTCATATATTCGTTAGCACTCATTCCAGCGGTCATATATGCGTTTTGTGAATACTCTAGTATTGTATCTGCACTATCTTTAAATAGTGTTTCTACTCCGCCTTTTAGCTGTTCGAACTCTCCGTAGCTTGCTAGGGCTTGCTTTCCTACGTTTATAAATGCTCCACCTAAAGACTTTAGTCCATTTATACAGCTGTTTATAGCCTGAGTACCTAAATTAGCTAGAATATTCTTAAATACTGTATATCCTTCGCCACCTTTTTTGGCTTTTTCTCCGCTTTCTTCGGTTGCATTACCTAATTCCTCTATTTCTTTAGTTGTTTTATTTACTGTTGTCTCGGCTTGGTTTAGCTGTGTTTTCATTTTGCTTAGTGCTATCTGGTTTTCGTTCATATTTTGAGAACTTTTAGCTACTGCACTAGCTAGATCGTTTACTTTAGCCTGCTGGTTTTGAAAGGCTTGCGAACTTTCTCCAGATGCTTTACGGATATTCTCTAATTCTTGCTTTTCTTTTTCGTATGTTTGAACTAGTTTATCGTGTGCCTGTGCCTGCTGGCTTACTTTAGCACTAAAAGTATCGTATGCACTCTTTAATTGCTGGTAGGCTTGATTTTGCTTTGATAATACGCTAGTCATTTCTGTAGTTTTTGCCTTTAATGTAGATAATGAGCTATCGTTCTTATCATATCTACTAGCTACGGCCGTTAGTTCTGATCCAGTTTCTCGTAAGCTCTGTGATATTTGCTTTAATGCGTTCTTATACTCGTCTGCGCCTGTTAGTTTTATTGATCCTCCAAAGCTAGCCATGTTTCATCTCCTTCCTAATGTTCCACGTGGAACATTTTTTTGTATTTTCTTTTCTTTTTGAAAATTAAAACCATTCTTCCTCTTGCTGTTGTCTACTATATAGTTCCCTATATGTTACGTTTTTTATTCTCATCTGTAATTCTAGATCGAAGTTATCTTTGTAGTGCTGATATAGTTTACTAAATAGCCTATATGTTAGTCTTCCTGTCTCTTTGAATGATAGATTTAGTTTAGACTTCCCGATATAATAAAAAAATGTAAAATCTATAGGCTGTGCTTCTTCGCCTTCTATTACATCAGGAATTATGCGTTTTTTCCTTCGTCTGTTTTAGTACTTTCTACTACTGTATCTTGTAATACTTTTGTCATATTATCTAGTCCGATATCTGTAAGCATTCTACCTACGAAGGCTGGTGTTACTGGTTTATATTCTGTTCCGTTTTCTTCTGCTTCGATTTCTAGTGCTTCGTTTAGCATAGCTGTATATCCAAACTTTAATGCTTTTACGTTTACTTCTTGATCTACTCCAGACGTTAGCTCCGTCCACTTGTCAAGTGTTCCGTATTCTTCTTGAATTGCTTCCATTACGTTTAAATTAAATACTACTTTATATTCTTTTTCTTTATAAGTTATTTTACCTGCATTATCTTTCATTTCATTTATCCTCCTATATTAAAAAAAGGGGTAGGTTTATTCGCCTACCCTGTTATTATGCACTTGGAGTTGATTCGAATAAACCGTTTAAGTATGTTCTTGCTTCTGTTATTGTTTCGAATGTTTGAGTTTTGCTCCATGTACCGTCTGCTAGCGTAGATATAATTCCTTCTAATGTAGTAGTTCCGAACTCTACGCTTTCGCCTTTAGTTGTATCTTCTTGGCTAGGCTCTGAGAATTTTACTTTTGGTAAGAACTCTACTTTATACTGATAATTTCCTGCTACCATCTTAGTTACGATACGTCCTAATGCTACGTATGGAGCTGTATCAGTAGCTTTTCTTACCATTTCCTCGCCTGATATTGTATGTCCTAGTAATGTAGCTTGTGTAGTTAAATCTGCGTTATCTACTTCAATTGATACTGTTCCACTTTGGAATGAAGTATCGCTTTCTGCTAAGCCGTCGTCTGCGTATAGCTTAGCGTCGTTACTTGAAATACTTACACTACAGCTTACTGCTTTTCCAGGTTTTAGCACTTGTCCGTATGTAGCTTTACCGTCGCTGGCTTCTGTAAGTACTCCATATAAAAAGTTTTGTAATCCTATTTTAGCCATTTTGCTCCTCCTCTATTTTTGCAAAGCATAACGTCTTATGATAGTAACCTGTATCGTCTTCGTATAAGTCCTGCGAAGTCATACTAGGCTGATATCTCCAGTCGTTTGCTTTTAATATTTCTTTTACACTTTCTACTATTGTTAGATAATTACCTTTACTATATATATCAAAGTCGTAGTATCTTACGTAGGCTTGTAGTTCGTCGTCTGCACTGAAGGACGTATCGTCCTGTATTTCCTGATAGGTTATATAGGTTGTAGCCTTACCTGTATATCTCATAAATGATACAGGTATAGCTTGTCCATCTACTGTGAAGTTTGCGAATATTGTTTGTAGTTCGTTATTCATTTAATAGTCCTTTACTATATCTTTTTTGTGCTTCTAACATAGCTTTTTCTATTTGTGCCTTTTTGAATGATCTTCTAAAAAAAGGTTGCTTTGTAAATTTACTAGATCCGTACTCGAATACGTTTGCTACTAGCGGTGCTGGAGTTTTTACTCCGTTTTTATTTGTAAAATATCCGAAGAAGCCCACTTTAGTATTTATACCGTTATCTGTAGGAGTTTTATATACCCTAGTTACTTTTAAACAATTCATTATATTACTGTCTGCGAAACTTTTAGGTATGTTACTTTTGATATTGTTTAGCGTTACTTCTGCTCCTGCTTGCGTCATTTCTCCGAATATCTTATCACTATTGCCGTTAATGTATTCTATATCTTTTAGGATCTCTGTAGGTAGTTGCATTACGAACTTAGCCATTAATGAGTTACCTCCTTAGCTTGTAGTTCTAGCTCTACGTTAGCAAAGTCTATATTATTTAGATATTCTATCTTATAATCTTTATCTCTAAACTTAATTAAAATATCTCTATTTGAATTATTGCTATTGTAGTATGTTTCTTCTACTGTACTCGAATATCTAATAGTAAAGTTTACGTATGCTTTGTCAAAGTCACTATTATTAGTAATTAGGGTATAGCCTCGTAAAGTTTTTACTTCTGCATAAGTAGTAAGTATATCTTTTTCTACTGGTGCTGGGAAGCCTGCACTGTCTATACCCTCCACTATTTCATATATAACTATTCTACGATTATACTTGCCTGCGTTTACTGGCTTACTCATAGTAAGTTGATACTATGCATTCCTAGAATTGTCTCTACTGGATATGATAGAGACGCTTTATCTACGTATAGCGTCCTGTTATCCCACATATCCTGACAAAGTATCAATGCTACGATTACGAAGTCCTGATACTGATCTAGGTCTGTCTGTCCTGTATAATTTGATATAAAGGTCTTAGCAATTTCTAATAAGTTAGATAGTGTATTCTTGTCGTCCTGTGATACTTCTACTAGTCTGATATATTCGGCTATATCGTTAGTAGTGATATCACTTACTTTTGAAATACTATTCATTTTCTACCTCCTTCTTTTTGGAGTTACCTAAGCAACAAATAATATTTTTTAATTATATTTTTTCTTATGCACTTGGAGTTGTTCCAGCCATTTTTACTGCTACGATCTTTTGAGCGTTTTCTACTTTACTATCGAACTCGATCCAGCCTACTACTCCTACAGCGTGCATTGTAGCATATTTTTCTCTTAATACTTGGATGCTTAATTCTTCTGAGAACTTAGTAGCAAGTCCTGACATATCTCCATAGTAAATTGCTGTTTTTCCTGCTGTGATATCGTTCATATTATCAGATACATATACAGGTTTTCCTAATAAAGATTTTCCAAATGGTAAGCTGATATCGTCTTGTAATAAATATCTTCCCATTTTGTCTTTTAAGCTACGGATAGCATCTCTTGTAGCTGGTGACATGATCCAGATAGCGTTATTTTGATAAACGTCTTTTACTTGTCCTTGTGCTAAGATTAGTTCGTCTGCTGTTACTTCTGTAGCTGATGCTGTAGTCTTAACATTAGTTAAGTTAGATAAACCTGTTACAGATCCTTTACCGTTTAGTAATGTATCTTCAATAAATCTAGAAATATCATAAGCCATTACGTCTACTACGAATGCTACGATATCGAATTGAGAATTGTTAATTAGTGATCTTGAAACTAAAGATAAAGCTCCTGCTAAGTATCCTGTTAAAGTAATACTATCTAATTTTCCGATATTGCTTTCTAGTTCTTGGAACTCTGTAGCGAATGCTACTGTAATAGCTTGTGTACTTTCGTCGTAGTATGGTAATTCTAGTGTTCCTTTTACATTGTATTTAGTTGATTTTTGTAAAATAGGTGAAATATCATATACTTTACGAATAATACGATTAGCAATAGTAGTAGGAATTACAGCTCCATTATCGGTTAAAGTCATATTAGTAGCTCTTTCGTTAGTTACTACTCCTCTAATATAATCAGCGAATGCTTTTTCTTCGTTTAATGCTCTTTCTTCTTTTTCGATTTCTACTTCTGTTTTAGCTTCGTCTTTTGGAAGCCCTTCTTTTTCTAATGCTTTTCCTTCCATTTTGTCAAACTCTCCTTTCAATTCTAATGTTTTCATAATGCGTCTTACATTATCTCTGATTTCTGCTAATTCTTCTGCTTCTGCTTCTGTTAGCTCTCTTTTTTCTTCTTTTGCCTTATTTAGAGTTTCTTCTGCTCTAGTAATAAGATCATTCTTTCTTTCGTTTAGTTCTTTTTCCATAGTTATTTTTCCTCCTTCATTTCTGCTATGATTTCTTCATATTTAGAATAATCTATATTTACAACTTCTTCATGTTGCTTAGGCTCTGCCTCATTTGGTACCTCCTGAGCTTCTGCTTTTTCTGGTACCTCTGCTTCTACTGGTGTAGATGCTTCTTCTTTTGGTGTTTCTTCTGGTTGTTCTTCTTTTGTTTGAACTTCGTCTATGAAGTCTTCGCCTCTGAAGTGTACTACGTCTTCTTCTGCTCTGGCTGTGATTAGTGTACCTTCGTAAGCTGGTGACTTTCTTCTATCAAGGATAGAAACTTCGGCTAAGTCAAGGTCTTTTACTGCTCTGTGTGGCATTCCGTCTCTAATAGATTTTTCTACGTCTCTGTCTGAGAAACCGAAACTCCAGCCTACTAAGTCTCCTGCTCTGGCTTTTTTAATTACTTCTGGATCTGTGATAGTGGCTCTAGCTTTTAGTCCTATGTTATCTTCTTCTAGTTCTAGGTTTCCTGCTTTGGTACTTCCTAGATCTCTGTCCCAGTCATGATTAAGAAGTATATGTACGTCGTCGTTTCTTTTTAGTGCTTTTTTAAAAGCTCCTTTACATATACGTTCTATGAATTGTCCTACTCTGCTCCAGAGTGGCTTACTATCTCGCTCTATAGCGTTTACTCAGACATAGCCAGAGATTTCTACTTTATCTTCTTTTACTCTAACTAACATTTATATCACCTCCTCCTATGCGTCAGAACTATTTCCGCTTTCTTCAAACTCTGTATCTAGTTCTTTATCTAATAACAATTTTTGTATTTGTGCTTCTGCGTTTTCGTCTATTGCACTTTCTGGCTGTGCTTCTGGTGTATCTGTAATATTAGCTGTTGTATCTGTATTAGGTGTATAGAATTGGTGCGTATTTGCGTCGTATAGTACTGCTCCTAATCCTACATTTAATACGTCCATTCCTTCTATCATATTTCTGTTATCCATTCTTCTTAGTTCGTTTATAGTTAGCATTCCTATTTCTTTATATAGTTTATATATTTCTGCTTGCTCTTTAGGGTTTGCTTTTAGGATCTCTTTTACGTCGAACTCGAAGAACATTTTATTCTTTTCTTTTTCTAGTAATAAGTCTTTGTTTAAAGCTGTAGTGAATGCTTTTACTATTGGATATATTCCTTCTTTAAATGTCCTATAAAAATCATTAGGGTATATATGAAATATATTATTTATTTCGGCCTGTAGCGTCTTCTTGCTTTCGTTTAGTTGCATTTCTACTGAGCTATTACTAGCTTCTTGAAACTCTAGTCCATTATTTAAAACTACTACGTTTTCTGTACTATTAGCATATAGGTTGTTCCATGCTTGCTTTAATACGTTTATTTCGTCCTGCCCTAGCTTTCTTTGTGATTTTAGAAAGCCTTTTTTATTTCCTCCAGATTTAACTATATTTAGTTGATATAGTAGCGTATTAAATGCTGTTTCTAGTGCTGTTCCTACTTCTTCTGTTAGTCCTACTCCAGTTGCTCCGTCTTTTGTATTACGAAGTAACTTTATAAACTCGTACTTTTGGTAAGTTTGGCCTTCTACTATTAGATAAAAGTCTTTATATATTGGTTTGAAATTAGGTATAGCACTTACGTATATATCTTTTACGTAGAATAGTCCAGTTACGTCGTTTCTATTTCTCCTGATATATGAGTATCCACCTTTTCCTAGTAGATAGTCTTCTACCATTGCTTTTTTCATCTGGAATGCATCTAGAGTGTCTCCTGTGTCTCCGTTTAGTAGTAGTACTCTAGGATCGTCGTCCTTACTTTCTACTTTACCGTCTTTATACTTGTATAGTTTTACTGGCATTGACGCTATCATTCCGCTTATGAAATCTACCGCTCCTGATACTGCAGGTAATGTTAATGCCTGTTCTCTGGTAATAGGCTCGCTATTTAATAATGCTTTTAATAATACGTCGTTTGCTACCATTTCCTGATTAACTGGAGCTGGTGTTTCTTCTCTTTTTTCTTCTTTTCTAAATCTATCGAATAGTCCCATTTCTCCACCTCCTTTGATTTATTAGTTGTTTTATTATTTTTTATTTGTTTTTTTTGCTGTAGTTTTTTTAGCTGGTGTTTTTTCTTCTTCTGGAATTACTTCTACTACTTTTACTAGTTCTTTTTCTACTAGAACTTCTGCTCTAGCTTTTGCTACTTCTAATTCTTCTCCTACTTTTACTAGTCTCTTTAGTTGTAGATCGTTGTAGTCTAGTATGCATTGTACTTTTACCATTTCTCTTACCTCCTTACTGCTAGATTTAATTCTTCTAGTTCTTCTGCTCTTATTTTATTTACTTTGTATGGTTTATCTTCTGGAGTTATTAGTCTCTTTAGTTCTAAGTCGTGGTATTTGTTTATACATTGTACTTCTACCATTGTTTTTAATTCCTGCTGATATATGCTTTTACCTTTTGCTAGTAGTTTATCGTATCCATCTTTTACTGGCTCGAATTTGAACTTTAGCGGTTTTTTCATTTTCTTTACTACTTCTTCTACGTTGCTACTGTCTTCTTTTAAAAATAAAGCATTTTCTCCGTCTTTTATTCCTATCTCTTTAAAGTATGGTAGTTCGCATACTACTACTGGTACTCCTCGATATAGTGCTTCTTTTAGTGTGTAACTATCTCCTTCGCATATTGACGGCTGAATTATCCAGTCTGCTTTTCTCATAAACTTACCTAAATCTAATCTATTGTTCATGTGTATTACGTTTTTATTTTTCCATACTGGGTTGCTCTGATATTCGTCTGTAGTATATAGTAGCCATATATAATCTATACCCTGTCTATCTAGCTCGTTTGCTATTGCTAGCATTCTATCTCCGCCTTTTATGGAGCTTAGTCTAGTTGCACTCATTAGTGTTAGTACTGGCGGATCTTCCTCCAATTCTAAAGGGTTTCTACATAGAATAGTCCTTTTTATTCCTGTTATATCTTCGAACTTCTTTTTACTGTCTTCTGTTATTCCGATATATGTTATTCTCGGATCGTCTTTAGGAAGTCCTAGTATCTCTGTTGAATTACTATAGTCTGTATGTAGTCCTGTATATACTTTAGCTTCTTTATTTACGTATTTAATGATAGACGTATCCCAGTTAGTTATTAGTAATTTACATTCTATTTGTTCGTTTTTATGGATATAAACTCTACAGAACTTTTTTAGTCTTTTTAGTTGTTCTGGAGCTATAGTCTTACATACTACTGCTATATCGTAGTCTTTGTACTTTTTAGCTAGCTCGTATACGTACGTTTCTACTCCGCCTATTGCATGGATATTTCTCACATAAAATATATTATCGTGTTTTATCATATTACCCTCCTAAAATACCTGAATAGCAAAGTCCATCTGATTTAAAAATACGTCTTGCTGTAGTAGATATATTGCGTTTAGCATTGAAACTACCATATCTACTTTTCCTGTGCTTTTCTTTTTGTGTACGTACATATTTTTATTTGTGTCATACGTGCATCTTGCGTTCTGGAAGTTGATTTCTAGTAGCGTATTATTTTCGTATTGGAACTCTTTAGCTAGTATCTTTTCTTTTAGTAACTTTGTAGGTGGGTGTAATACGCTAGAGTGCTGTCTGATCTCTACTAGGTTATATCCTGCTCGCTCTAGTTTCTGAGCTGTACTAAGTGCATTCCAGCGGTCATATCCTATAGCTTGGATCTGTACTCCGTATTTAGTCTCTAGATTTAATATAAAGTCTTCTACTACTGCGTAGTCTATTACTTTGTCTCCGCAGGCTATTACTTTTCCTGTTCTTATTAGTTCCCTGTAATTTACCTTCTCTGTTACTGTTTTTTCTTCTATTCTTCCCTCTGGAATAAAGGCAAAGCTGTCAGCTAGTATATTGTTATTGTCGTCTACTGTAACCATGCTTACGCTGGTATTATCGTTACTCTCTGATAGGTCTAGTCCTACGTATACTACTCTACCGTTCCAGTTTATTTTAGCTTGTTTGCACTCCTGTACGTCTTTTACGTCTATATAGGTTTCTGTTCCTGCTCCCTGATATATAATATTGCAATGCTTTGTTACGAAGTTTTCCCTCGCACTCTCTACGGCTATTGCGTACGCTCTTTTTTTTACTAGGTCGTTCCATATCTCTGGTATCTCTAATGCCACAGGGTTGCTTTGCTTTAGGATCATATCGTCCGTTTCCCAGTCCTTCGTCTTATCTGGCTCGTATAATAAACTAAATCTAGTCTCGTCCTTCTCTAGTCCGTCTAGTACCTTCTTAGAGTAATTTACTTCGTCTTCGAAAGGGTTATCTATTGTAGGATATTTAGTACTGATTATAAAGCCTAATTTATTTAGTATGTTTAATTGTCCTGACTTCATACTTTCGATAGCGTAGCTGGTTGGTAATGCTCCTGCCTCGTCTACTATGAAGGCGTTCGGTAATCTTCCGTCTAATCTACTTGTAGAATAACTTAACGGAATGTATGTTACCTGCGTCGGCTTGAAAAGAATATAATCTCTCAGGATCTTAAATCTTTTATTATCTTTGTACTCGTATATCAAAGGCGAACTCCTGATAATTTCGCTTATCGCTTCTCTTACTTCTCTAGATAATGCTCCGTCTGGAGCTACACTAAAAAACTTAGAGAACTTCGGCTCTGTTAAGAATAGTAGTATAAAGATAGTCGCTATCGTAAACGTTTTAAAGTTCTTCCTGCATATCTCTAGTACTCCTATTTCGTATCTTCTTTTTTTAGGGTTGCTTCTATATACCGTACATAGTATAGCTATATAAAAAAGCCATTGATAGCCTGTAGTACATTCGTATAGCGTCTGTCCTGCTTTTAGTCCTTTAGGCATTACTAATAGCTTTAATATATTATTTACTTGTTTTAGTTTAGTTTCGTTTATGGTATATTTTTTGTCTTTGTCTTCTACTGTGTCTATAAACTCCTGCATTTGTAATTTTACGTATTTAGGAGTAGTCTCCTGATTTACTGATATCTTACAAAAATCGTACGCCTTATTCTTCATAGTCGTCACTACCGTTTATAGCTTTTAGTAGTGGATCTTCTTCTACTTCTGTTTCTCCGTCGTCCACGTTGTAGTTCTTAATTATTTTCATTAGTGTTGATACTGTTCTGTTCGCACTGTCTGTTGTTGTATTGTATTCTTTTAGTGCTGGGTTAGAATATAAATTCTTTCTGCCTTTTACGTATTCTTTAGTAACTAGCATCCCGTCGTCCTTCATCTTCTTTTCTAGTTCTGTTAGCATATTTAGTTGAACTTGATATCTTTTAAATGTAGTTATAAAAAAGAAGTTACTCTGAACTCCGCTTTCTTCTGCTATTCTGATTATCTCTTGGGCTTGCTCGTTTAATGTCATTTTTGCCATTATTCCACCTCATTTCTTTTTATCTCATCTTATAATGGTCTTTTTAAAATAATCCCCACTCTGCGAACTTCTCAAAGCCACCGACTTTGTTTATATAATCTCTTGCTATTTCAACTATTTCGCTATAAGGCTTACCATCTATTGTGTCATCACCTATTGCACAGCATAGTTCTACTGTTTCTCCTGTTTTTTGAGCTTTTAAGAATGCGTAGATATTTACTGATACATCAGCTTTAGATAAATCTTTACCGTGAAGTCCTCCACCAGTAACACTTTGTGCCATATCTGAACCTAACTTTCTATTAGTCGCTCCTGTATCTACATCTGTTCCACCTGTCCAATAACCTAATGGATTAAAAATATAATCTTCACTATCTCCTATTAGTTTTTTTAAATCGTGGTCTGTTGCATTACTTTGGCAACATATAAATTTATCATCTGTTAGTATATATTTTCCATCATAAGGAAATTCATCATATATTTGTTTTGCTAATCTGCTAATCATTTTTTCGTTGCCTGTTAATGGTACACCTTTAAATATTCCATTATCTCCACATCTTATTTCTTTACTTTGATTTTTGGCTAAGTGTTCATCCTGTGCTACTTCGTTTATTTCTACATTTAAATTTTTGTTGTTAGTTATTCTTTCAACAATTTTATTTATTTCTTCATATTCTATATATACAGAAGTTTCTATTATAATCTTGCAATCTCCATGTCCTATTAGCACTTCTACTGCTACCTTTGGATTTTCTTCTTTTGTATAAGCAAGGTCAACTATTGCTCCTGCTATTCTGTCTGCCACTTTATCTGGGTGGCTTGGGTTTACTTTTTCTATCATTTCATTAATCTCCCCTACTTATTAGTTCTGCTTTCTTTCCTGTAAATTCTTCATATCTTTGTATAATTGCATCCACGTATATCGGATCGTATTCCATCATGTAGCACTTTCTTCCTAACTGCTCGCAGGCTATTAGTGTGCTTCCTGATCCACCGAATAAATCCAGAACTATTTGTCCTTTTTCTGAGCTGTTATGTATTAGCTTTCCTATTAGTTCTATTGGTTTCATAGTTGGATGTAGGTTATTCTTCTGTGGCTTGTTTTCTTTTATTATCGTGGATGGTATTTCTGAATATATTTTTTTTAATAATTCTTTGCTTTCTTCTGGGCTTAGTTTATCTATATCGATTTCTTTTTGCTCCATTACTGTACTTTGTGTCCTGTCGTATATGAAATAATGACCTTCTCCGTCTTTCCATCCGTATAAGCATGGTTCGTGTCTCCACTGGTAGTCTTGTCTACCAAGTACTAACGAGTTCTTTACCCATATTAGCTGTTGTCTTACTGTTAGGTTATTATTTAGTAATGCTGATTCAAAGTTTATATGTTCTCTGGAAGCATACCAAACGTAAAACGCTCCGCCTTCTTTTAGGCTATCACTCATGTTTTCAAATGCACTATTTAGAAATTTCCTGAAGCTCTCGTCTGACATATCATCGTTTTCTATTGTCATTCCCTGACTATTAGAAATCGCTACGTTATATGGTGGATCTGTAACTACTAAGTCTGCTATTTTTCCATTTAGTAGTTTTTCCACGTCCTGTCGAGCTGTGCTATCTCCACACATCAGGATATGTTCTCCTAATTTGTAGATTTCCCCTCGTTTCGCTTTGGCTTCAGGTATTTCTTCTTCGTTGAACTCGAAGTCGTCTTCCTCGATATTAAAATCGTCTTTATTTATGTCTTCAAATCCGAACTCCTGCATATCTATGCTGATATCTGCTAGCTCCTGATTTAGAATATCTAAGTCAAATCCTGTATTCATTGTCAATTGGTTGTGTGCGAGCGTATAGGCTTTTCTTTGCTCGTCTGTTAGGTCGTCCAGTCTTATTACTGGTATCTCTTTTATCCTAACTCTTGGCACGCTAGTAATCGTCCATGCCCTTCTACTATGATATTCTCTTTACTCCATATCCCTATAGGATCATTCATTCCGAATTGCTGGATACTTGCTTTGATTTGCTCTATCTGTTCTGGAGTGTGTATCTTAGCATTATTCTCGTATGGTTTTATCTCGTCTATAGGTAGGTATTCTACTTTTAACTTCATTTAATTATCGCTCCTATCCCTATTTTTAGCCTTACACGGCGTTTTTTATATTTTTCTCGATTATTTACCCTATTTTATCTGTTTTCGCTCTTATTTCGGCGTTTCTGTGCGTTTTTTCCAAAAAAACATAGTATTTTTATATTTTTTGTGTTTGAAGGTGGCGTGTGGGTTTTGAAAAAAGTTTTCCACTACTTAAGCGTACTGGGGGCGGGTTAGTCGTCAGACTTTCTAGTCAACATATAACCACTTATAACCTCCAGCATTATATTTAGATATACAACTTCTTCTTATGTTTTTTAAACAAATATTTAATTCTTTACTTGCATCATAAGTACTGTCCCATATTCTTATAATGTTTCCTTCTAAGTCATATTGAATTACTTTCTTTGTCCCTCTTGATAATTGATATTTTTTTATTGTCTCTTTACTTTTAGGTTTATTATACATAGGGTTTTTTTCTCCTAATTTAGCTTCTCTTATATGTTGCTTTCCTATTTCACTTTTAGGTTTTTTACCTGCTTCTATTAACTTTTGTCTAGTTTCTTCAGTAATAACTCTGCCCTTATTAGCATTACTTATTTTATTCTTAGTAATATCACTAACTAATTTACCTATATTTGCTTCTCTAATCTTTTGTATTGTTTCTCTATTGTGTTTACCTATCGTATTACCGCCATTCTCGATATTATAACCATATCTAATATTAGTAGCTTTGTATTTTGCTATAAGTTCTATTTCTTTTTGTTCTGCTTCTTTTTTTGATAAATCAGTAAATAATATTTTATGTTCTATATTATCCCAGCCATATTTTAAAATTGCATTATATACTTTAGGTTGCAACCTATATCCGTATCCATTATGTCCCCACCTTTTAAGTGGGTTTCTGCAAGTTATTCCTATATATTTTTTTTGGTTAGGAAATATATGCATATACACATTATAATTATTTATCATTTTTTTCCCTTTCCTTTGCTAACTTAAAAAGATAATCTTTATCAATTTTTCCTAATTCTGCTAATCTATGGCAGGAATTACATAAACATATTAGATTATAGTTATCTAGTAGTCTGTCTCTGTCTTCTTCTATTGGTGTGATATGGTGTACCTCTAGTCCTTTGTATATGTATCTTCCTTCTTCTCTACATACACTACAAAGATAATTACTTTTCTTTCTGATCTCCTCAGACTTAGTATGCCATATATTTTTTTGCCTTAGCTTTCTTGCTTCTGTATCTTTTTTATATCTATTATGGTTGCATTTGTAGTTCGTATCGTGTACTTTTCCGCATCTCGTACAACTCTTATACATAGCCTAGTAATTACCGTTCTTATACATTGGAGTATTAGTAATAGGTGTCATACTAGTTACTCTTACTAGGCATCTACCATAATCTCTTGTCTGGATCTCTGCATAGTATCCATTTTCTACTAAGTTATAAATCTTGTATGTTAAACCTCCGAACTTCTTAGGTTTAATAACATTGAATTGCTTCTTAGTATCTTTGTTATAAATATTTCTTACTTCTATTGAAGGTGGTATATTTATGTATTGCTCTGTTGGTGCTGGTTGATCCTCGTATATCTTTGGTCTTAGCACACCTAGAATACCTTCTCTATACGTATTACAGAAGCTAAATGCTTTTCTTCCGTTCTGGTTTTGTCCGTATACTTGTACTAGCTTGCTGTTTATGTTCTTAATGAACATTCCCACGTGGCTCTTTGAAGCACCTTTGCTTCCCCAGTTCCAAATGATCCAGTCTCCTTCTTTAGCTTCGCTATATGGCTTTCTATCGAAGTATCTTTGTACTCCGTTAGTTCCGTAGCATACCCATAGTCCGTAAGCCCAGCCATTACCACAGCTGAAGTTACTTTCTCCATATACGTCTTGAACGAACTTTTTTATTCCGTCTACGCATTGTACTCCGTATGCTCCGTCCATATCATATGCGTGTCCTTCTGTTTGCTTTATAAATTCTTCTGGTGATATATATTTTGCCATAACTACTCCTCCTTCTTTTGATAGTTATAATTTGATACTCCCAGTAATGCCCCTAAAAATGATGCTACTAGTGATATTGTTCCTACTATTAAAGTTGCATCAAAGTTATATAATTCTCCTAGCCCTGTAATTAGTGCTATTGTAGGAGCTACAGCAGTAGCTAATATCCATTTTAAAACTGTAAAAACTTTATTATTTAGTATCATAAGTTCTCCTTTCTGCAATAAAAAAAGACTATTTCTAGTCTTCTAATAAGCTCTCTAGAGGATACATAAAAGAATATGAAAAAAAATTATACCCTCTAGACAGCTTGTCGCTGTCTTCCACCGTTCGTACCTGTTTGTGGTGCTTATATTAGTATCTTTAATAGATACTGATACTAAATAATAAAATCTTTCGTCACTTCTCTGCCTAGAATTGTTTTTATTGTTATCTCGAGTTCAATAAAATATGTTCGTCTGAGTTACCTTTAATTAGAATACGTCTAATTGCGTTCCTTTATTATTCAGTATCACTACCTACTAAAGATAGTGAATTCCCTATTGGTACGGGAATTCTTTCATAGGCCACCATTTTATATTATTTCACATTACTATTATCTCACATAAAAAGTCTAATTTAGTCCAATATTTTTATACAATTTCTTAACAACTTTTCTTGTAGTTCTTCATTTATCATTTAATCACCAACCTCTGTTATGCCTTTTTGTGTTAATTCAATTGTATAAAACAATACATTATTTTTATTAACACAATATTTAATATCATCACCTATAAAATTTATAAATATATTATCTTTTGTATTAAATTTTTCTCTTAGTTTATCTGTAAATTTTTTTATATCTAATTGGCTGTCTATATAAGTTTCAAAATTTATTTTATCAGAAAAATAAACTACTAAATGATATTTATTCATTTTTACTCACCCACCTTATATTCCATTTGTTCCATTTGCTTTTTCATAATTGTTTCAAAGTCTATATTCATTATTTATCATCTCCTAATATTTTCATTATTTTTTCTAATTCGTTTGTATCTGCCATTGTATAACATTTATATCCTACTTCTTTTGATATTTTTTCATTTACACAATGCTTATTTATATAATCTCTTACTTTTCTTTTTTCTTCTTTTAGTTGTTTATTTTCTTTTTGAATTTCAACACTTTCATTATGTGTTTGTGTAAACTGATCAATCCATTGTTTTCTATCTTTTTGCAAAAATTCTATTATCAACAATAAATCTATTTTTTGTATATTTATCAATTCGTAATAGTTTTTAAATGCTAATTCTTCTATATTCATTTATTACCTCCTACAAACACAATCGTTTATCAATTGATCTTTATAATCTTCTAAAATCATTGTTGAAAATATGCTATATATTGCTAGTAAGATTAACAACATTGATTCAACTATTATAATTATGAATTTTCTCATTTTTTTCTCCTTAATTGATAATCTTTAAGTTCTTCTAAATTAGGTGCTCTCCTATGATTTCTTAAGAAATCATTTGTATCTTCTAATTTTTTAATTTTTTTATCTCTATTTACTATTTTTGTTTTTAAACCTCCAATTGAACTAACAGCTTTTCTTCTTTCAGCTTCTTTTTCTTTAAGCTTAGTCTCTAGTCTTTCTATCTCTACTTTCAAGTTCTTAATTGTTTCTGTTTTTTCTTCAATGACAGTTTGGCCACTTAATACTAATTCCTGTTTTTCTTTTTCTTTAAATTTTAAATCACTCTGTAATTTTTCTATTCTTCTCTGCTTTTTACCACATTCAATATCATAGCTTTCCGCTTCTTCTACTGCATCTTTATATATTTCTGAGTTCTTTATAAATTTATCTAGTAAACACTTTATAATTTTTTTCATATTCTTATTTCTCCTCTTGTAATATATCTTCTAATTTACTTATTACTGGCTCTATCGCTTCTATTTCAATGTCAGTGTATTCAGTAAATCCTTTATTTTTTTCACAATAAATTTTATAATCCTTTATTTTTTCTGCTACTTTATCAATAACTTCTTTTTGTTTTTTACATTGTTGTTCTAAATTTGCAATATAATCTAGTAGTAAATGTAATTGATGTATTGATGGGGTTATCGTAAATACTTGTCCATAAATTACATTTTCATAATTATCTAATAAATTTTCTAATTCTTTCTCCATATTCATTCTGACGCCTCTTTTAGCATTTTTTTTATTCTTGATAATCTTTGAGAACAACCATTTCTTGGCATATTGCAGGTCTGACTATCAATATACTTCAGAACTCTAGTAATTATTTTTCGTAATCTTATATTTTCTTCAATATTTGATTTTACAAGTATATCATAAATTGTTATAGCCTCATCTAATTGTTTGTTTTCTTGTTGTAATTTAATAGTGTATTTTTCTAATTTCATAGCATAGTTAACAACATTAAATTGTTTACATAAATAATCATACCTTTTATTGTTATTTTGTTTTTTAGATAATTTTAATTCTTCTAAAATA
>UMEZ01037439.1_pt1 | contig 35105 bp, 31 predicted proteins | sample 1964841 | NCBI WGS metagenome assembly UMEZ01 (sample SAMEA4836029, study PRJEB28245) | human gut metagenome | biome: gut microbiome; material: fecal sample | place: Denmark | collected 2008 | reverse complement strand
TATTATTATTATTATTATTATTATTATTATTATTATTATTATTTTAATAAAAATTTAATAAATAATGAATAAATATCACAATGTTATAAAAAAGGTGATGTGTATGGCTGATGATTTGGTAATTTTGGCTCAGTTTGTGAAACTGGGAAGATTACGAAAAAAAGTATTCATGGAATTGGCACAAAAAGAAATTTCTCAAATATGTAAATTAGGAGAAAAGAAAGGGAAGTATTGTACAAGTTCAACTTATCGTGTAGTGTATGATTTGATTGATAAAGGTTTAGTGGAGTATGTTGATCCAGATAGTAAAAGAAGAAAAGAGGTACGTTTAACTGATTTGGGTTATAATGTTTTTGAAAAATTAGATATTGTGTGTTGGTGAGGATATAATGGGTAAAGTAGTTTTTAATATTGTTGAAACTGATTATGATGTTTCTAAAGCTGAAGAAACATATTTGAAATTCAGGAGAGATTATAAACATGAATTAAATATCTCTGTTGATGAGTTGCAGAAAAGGTATGGATTAACTCGACATCAAAGAAATTCCTTTGTGAAAAGAATCATATGTGAAGATCAGGTTATTCGTTGTGGGGGGGAATAACTTCCAAACTAGGTTAAAAAAGGTGGAATCATGAAGGATGTATGGCTATTTTGTTTCAGATTAAATTCGAACGACCAACAAATGGATTAAATAAGTTAAGATTCAGAGAGGAGTGTCAATAAATGTATTTTTATGAGATAGAAGTTTATCACCCATTATTGGATAGTGAAAAGATTATAATGGAGCATGAGGAGTGTTTCGACAACCATCAGTTAAATATCATCGTGCAGGAATCATTTGATGAATGTATTGAGAGATATTGTAATAAAACATTATTAGGTGAGGGAGAGGAGGCTTGTAGAATGGAAGTTGGAACCATTTTTGAAGAGTATCTTCCATTACATTTGAAAAATCATGGATTTAAGATTATCAAAATCAATGAAACTTGTTCTATACTGGGTGGGGGGATTATTCGTTGATGAGGAAGTATGTAATTCTGTATTGAAAAACAGGTACAAGGATAATATACTTCCTCCGTGTCGGAAATGTATGAGAGAAACATATATTGAATATGATGGTAAATGTGTTGTACCTAATACACGAAAAGACACTAGCCTACCTACTACTCGTGTTGTGAAAACAATACCTATCAACTTAAATGAAAAAGAAACAGATGAAACCAACATAAAAACACTAAAAACCTACTTTAACAAAAGAAATAAATCATTTGAAGACAAAAAAACAGCAGCCGAAGCCACCAACAAAATCATTCTCAACAATAATAATATAAGAGATTTCTGGGTAGAATGGGGAACAATAAAAGAAGGAATACATAAAAAAGACATCTTATGCTTTTTTGACACAGACACCGATGAAGAAAAATTTAAAAATCTGTTTATAAATTATGGATTTATTCTCCAAAAAAGCAAATATGGTTTCTGGATAACTGGAGTGAAGAAATAAATGAGATTCAAAAAGGAGGATACAAAAATGAAAACATTAGAATTTAAACCGTATTTCTTTGAACCTTTAAGAACTATGGAAAAAAGGGCTACAATAAGGAAATCTGATAAAGGATTGAAAAAAGGTGACCTTGTAGAATGTACAGTTAAAGGAAGCATTTTTTGCCTGCATCGAATAGTGCGAAGAGTTGAAGAGGTAAGATTTAAAGATTTAAATGGGAGGCATGCTTGGTTTGAAGGGTATATGCATGTTGCTTTGTTGAAACATGAGTTAAGAGATATTTATCCTGATATATGTGATGATACTGTTTTGTTTCAGATTCTATTTGAAATACCAACAAGGGGATTAATTGATTTAAAATTAAGAAGGTGATACAAAAATGAATAAGGAAGAAATTAATAAATTAACTGCTAAGATGGAGTCTTGTTGGGATGAGAATAATCCTGGTGATGTAAGAAGTTTTGATGAAAGGTTAAAACAGGAATTAACTCCTGAAGAGTATGAGCTAATAACAAGTTGGAGATAATATGGGTGATAGATATACTGTTATTAATCGGGAAGAACCTCATGGGCAGAGTGTAGCAGAAAATGGAATTCCTTGCACTGCAAGACATTGTGTTACACAGTTAAATGGATTATTTCGGGATAATGAAAAGTTAGGATTAGAGATAGAGAGCAAATTAAAAAGCATTAAATTTGTGTTAAAGTGTAGTGAGAGGAAATTAGATAAAGAATTATCTAAAAAAGAAACACATATTGAAAAGTTGGTTGTATATGGGCAGTGGGGATTGTTGGCCGAGTTAAAAAAAGAAATACTGGAGATAATAAATGATTGAAAAAAATGAGATGAGTAAATGTATGTATATGCAGTTGCGTTTAACTATTTCTGATTTTGAGAAAATACCTCAAAAATTAATTTGCAATGAAATCAAAAAAGCAGCAAGTAGAACCCGCTTAGTAGAGTATAGTACTTGGCGGGAAAAAGTAATGTATGATGGGAGAATAATGAGTTTCACAATGCTTGTTTTTGAAGTGAAAAAGAATATTTTAAGCAATTGGAGAGGGTTAAAATAATGGTGGGGAAATGTAACTGGTGTGGAAAACCATTCACAAAAACACATAATCGCCAAATGTACTGCAGTAATTACTGCAGGAAAAATGCCCGCAGGGAACAACAAGCCGAGTATAGTAGGACATATCGGAAGAAATATAAGGGTATGCTTCCAGATTCTACATTATATGGTTTAGGTAGTGGCAGGTTGGGTAGCCATACTTGTTATAATTGGCGGAAGGAGTATAAGAAGATTCAGAATGAGTATGTTTTTTTGAATATTAAACCAAAAAGGGAGAAAATATGATATTTGGCAATTTAAATTTGGGTGTAGATGAGTTCTTGGTAAAGGCATTTGAAAATATCGTGGGGGATAAAGTTTTTGTATATGCGATAAGATATGATGAGGAGAAAGATAATACTCGGGAAATACTTGATTTTATTAATAAAGAGTATGTCGAAGAGTATTCTTATGATGTGTTACTACCACATTATGAAAGGACATATAATAAGGGACATGTTTCAGGTTTGAATATCCTCTTCACTGAGGAGTTCATTAATAATTCTTTGGTAAAATTGTGTTTTAATGAGGAGGAACCTGTTATATTAAAGCATGGGGATTATTTAATAGTGGTTATAGTTTTGGGGAAGGTGGTGTTCGTGGATCATCTTACAAAAATGGAATGGGCACGTATGCTTAAGGATATTTCAAGATATTGATGAAGAATTGTAAAAAACAAGCAATAAAATATGATGTATTTTTCTTTGATTTTTGGTTAAAAATTCCACTTTTTTTGGTAAAAAGGGGATTTTTTCTTTGATTTTTGCAATTTTTTTCCACTTTTTTCTTTTTTTCTTACTTCTTTTTTTGGGGGGGTGTGTTGATGTATGGTGTTTGTTTTGTAGCCAATAAAAAAACACTTATTTTATTAATTTACCTAGGGTAAATGAACTTTTTTTGTAATCTTTATTAAAAAAAGGTTAATGACAGTATAACCTGAAGACGTTGCAGATATATAGAAAAGTAGTTTGAAGATATTGACTTTTTTTGGTATGAAATATTGTCTAAAAATTTACAGCATAAAAGATTTTTAAAAGACTATTTTTTCTAATTGCTCACAGTATATTATGAAGGAGGGTTTAAAAAAAAATATTTTTTTTTAAAGGGAAAAAAATAGTTGTATTTTTTTTGTCATATTGTCATTTTGTTAAAAAATATCACATTAAATAAGCATGAAATCTAAAATTTTTAAAAACATGAAACATGCAAATATTGAATGTCCAGAATGTAACTGGAAGCGGAAACAAAGGAAAAAACAAGAAAAACATTATATGAATCATAATACATCTTGTTATATTAAGTTTCCTGAACTCCCTTTAACTGTTTTGGATGAATCTCGTGCAGAATATAATTGCACAAACTGCGGGTGTGTATTTCCCTTAAAAAAATAAATAATTCCTCCTTTTTTTTAAAAAAGATAGAAATGTTGGTAGTAGCTTTTTTTTCAAATTACATGAATTTTTAGTACCCAATATAAAGTTGAGGGTGCAACTCCCTCCACCAACAAATGTTGAGGTAGCCTAGTCTGGTAGGGCGTTAGACTGCTAATCTAATGATGTAATATCTCGTGGGTTCAAATCCCATCCTCAACGTTTTTTAAAAAAATAATTTTTTTTTATATTCATATTCATCATATTTTTTTCCAATCCCACACAAAAAAAATGAGGTGAAAAAACACATGGAATTAAACAACAAAACAATCTTAATCGTTGGAATAATAAGTATTGCAATACTAGCATTATACTTTAAAAATAATGAACTAGCAGCAGCTGCATTAGGGGGTCTTGTAGGATACCTCAGTAAAGACATACCAACACAAGATGTGATAAACGATGAAAGAAGAGAATACTAAATCATATTGTATTCAAGAAGCCCGTATCAGCAAAATAGAAACACGACTAGACAACAAACACCAAGACCTACAAGAAATCAGAGATGATATACAACACGACCAAGAACAAATACAAGAAATACTTGTAGCACTAACACAACTAACTACCACATTAAAAGTACTACAATGGGTCATAGCATTCCTAGCAACAATAGCAGGAAGCGGAATACTCACAATGATACTAAAATAAAAGGTGAAAAAAAAAATGACAAAACCATGGGAAAGACAAAAAGGAGAATCAAGCAAAAGCTTCGCATGGTTTGAAGTATACCTAGACCTAGGAGCAAGCAGAAAACTACCCAAAGTCATAGAAAAAATAGAATCCATGACTGAAAAGGACCGAGAAAGTAATGATTCTGCTGAAAATATTATTCCTTTACCTACATATGACCAGTTGCAAAATCAGTCAAAGAGATGGCATTGGACTAAACGTACGAGAGCTTATGATAATTATTTGAGTAATTTGCGAAGACAACAGAAAGAAGAAGCCTATCTTCAATCTGAAGATAGGTTGATTAAAATTGGTGAGGACCTGGCAACTGCTGTTGAAGAAGTAGTTGAAGATTTAAGGTATACTTCAGCTGATGAATCAAAAGCAACTAGTGTTGCCCATGCAGTATCTTCAGCATCAAAAGCTTACGATAATGCAGTTAAAAATATCAGGTTACTGTATGGTCGTAGTACTGAGAATAAAGAAACAAATGCAGAAGTCAATCTAGGTGCAGAAGTAGATACTAATCAACGTGTTGAAGTAGATCTTACAAGTGATAGTTTCATGGAAAATGAGTTAGAATACATGAAAAAATTAATGGATAAAAAATGATTGCAACAAAACCAGAACAAGAACAATTTCATGGTCCTATGGGTATCGGTCGATGGAGTGTCTATATTAACGATGGTTTCTGGAAACCGAGGAATTTTGATGTATTAATTATTGAATTGTTGCAATATGCTTTGCAAGGCAGAGTATCAAAGATATTACTGGGTGTCCCGTCCAGACATGGGAAATCCACATTAATTTCAAAAAACTTTGCTTCTTATTTTTTAGCACATTTCCCAAATGATAAAATCATTTTAAGCTCATATTCACAAGGCTTAGCAAGTGAATTTGGTGGACAAGTAAAAAATGTAATAAACCATTACGGCTACCTATCACCTTACAATGTAAAATTAGCTACAGATAGTAAAGCTAAAAACAAATTCAACATTGACCACCCATACAGGGGACAAATGTTGGCTGTAGGTGCTGGTGGAGCAATACTTGGTTTTGGTGCAGGATTATTCATAGTTGATGATCCCATTAAAAATATTGCTGATGCAGAAAGTAGAGTATTGCAACCAAAACTTAGGGATTGGTTCGAATCTACTGCAAAAAGCAGATTAGAAAAAAGAAGTAATGGTTTACCACCAATAATGATTGTAATTGCACAAAGATTACATTTAAATGATTTACATGGAATTATCCGTAAAATAGAACCAACCATCACAGCTAATGAAGCATTCACTATTTTAAGAAATGGTGGAAGTATTGACCCTAATGTATGGGTTGATTTGAATATTCCAGCAATATGTACAAATCCAGAAACCGACCTGTTAGGAAGAAAATTAAATGATGTATTATGGGATGAACAAAGAGATTACAATTGGTTAATGGCCGAAAAAAAATCAATGGGTAGCTATTTATTCAATGCAATATATCAAGGCGAACCACAGGAAAGAGATGGAAACATCTTTAAAAGAGAATGGTTTGAAGACCCTGTTACTGGCAGATTAACCTGCACCATACCAGCACAACAAGTACCAGAAGATTTACCTGAATTAAGATATTGGGATTTTGGTGCTAGTGGTGATGATGGAGATGCAACTGCAGGAATGAAAACAAGTTATGATGGTGAATACATGTACGTCCTGGACCTTGTTAATGGAAAGTTCACCAGTCGTGATGTGTTAAAATATTTCATGCAAACCGCAAAAAATGATGGTAAAGCCTGCCGTATCAAAATAGAACAAGAACCTGGAGCGGGAAGTAAAACATTAATACAGAAATTCCGTCAGGAGAAAGAATTAAAAGGTTACCATATTCGGGGAGATAAAGTGAAAACAGCTAAAAATATTAGGAGTTTTGAATTAGAAGCATTAGCAGAAGACCGTAAAATATTACTTGTTCAGGCACCTTGGAATCAATTATTAGTGGATCAATTAGTTTCTTTCACTGGAAAAGATGGTGGAACAGATGATATTGTAGATGCTTGCACAGGTTCTGCTAGACATTGGAAACGTCCAAGAAGGAGAATTAGAGTATGAAGAAAAATAATCGAAAAAGTGAAAGTTTCATAGTCACCGACACTGGAGAATGGGTAGACAGCACAATACTAGAAGAATACAAAATATCAGCAAAAGCAGACATGGATGCTGATGGAAGTAAACAAGTACATGAAGAAGACTGGGCATATGGAGATTATATTCTTGCACCGAAATATGATCCCAAAAAATTAATTGATGTACTTGATTTGAACAGTTATCATAGAAATTGTGTAGATGTAGTTGCCCGTGACAGTTCAGGATTAAATTACAGTTTCCAACCAAAAGAAGAAGGAAACGAGGAAATATTTGATAATCCTCTTGTTGAAGAATTTTTGGATAATATTAAGCCATCTATTAATACTTTATTATACCTGCGAATGTTTGACCGTAGAGCAATAGGTTATGGTGCTATTGAAGTTATACGTGAGAACACTAGTGACTCGCAGGTAATAAACTTAACACATATTCCAGCACATACTCTTCGCCGTGCAGCGGATGGGTATCGTGTACAGCAAAAAATAGGTACAAAAACCGTCTGGTTTGTCATATATGGTGGAACATACTATGGTGAACAGGTAGATGTGCATGCGGACACAGGTGAAATCTATGAATACAATACTTTACCTGAAGAAGACAAAGCAAATGAATTACTATGGACACAGGAATATGCTCCTGGAACTAATTATTATGGAAGACCTCCTATTGTAGGTTCATTAGCTGCAGTAGCAGGAGATTTGTCCCGTGCAAGATACAATAACAGTTTCTTCAAAAACTACGGTATGCCTACATTTGCAGTAACAATCACAGGAGATTTTGCAGATTATGAAAAAGACCCTGAAGATGAAGATTACGACCCTACTAAAACTTTAAAATATCAAATTAACCAACAATTGCAACAAGTTATCAGAAACCCTCATTCTGCAATGTGTATTACAATCCCTTCCGAAGGAGAAGAAGGGAATGTGGATATTAATATACAGCCTTTAAGTGTTGAGCAAAGAGAAGCAGATTTTCGTTTATTCCGTACAGATAATCGTGATGAAGTCATACATGCTCATCGTGCAGATCCATCCAGGATTGGAATTTATGATAGTGGGAATCTCAATGGAACTAGTGCAAAGCAAACGGATAAATCCTACACAGTCAGTACAATTGCTCCAATTAAAGCAGAAAACGAGTATGATATTAACACATTATTAAAAAATGAATTTGATTTAACTGATTGGAAATTTGTACTTTCTGATATGGATCCTAAAGATTTTACAAGAGATATTGATGTTATTGAGAAATTGTTTAATATGGCTTCAATCACACCAAATCAGATTATTAAACTTGTTGGAGATAAGTTCGGTTTAAGTCAGGTCACTGATAATGCTTATCTTGATGAATATTACTTGAATGGTGTTCCTTTAGACCAGGTTTGGCAACAAGCAGCACAAAATAATACGGAATATGCAGATTCAGTATTAAGTGCGTTAAATGATGAAATAGTTGGGGAGGCTACAAAGTATGATGAAACAGAAGAGTCTGGAGAATATGGCGTGGATGTCAAGTACAGCACAAAAGCAGATACAACATTTTCAGACAAAATCAGACGAATTATCACTAGCAGAATCAAAACTTAAATTGAAAGTATCGCTCATTTTTCAGAAAATGCAGGATAATATTTTCAAAAATTTACGGGAGTATTATCAGCCAAATATTTTATTTCAAGCTCATGTGGATCTTATTTTGGAACCTATCCATGAATTGCATAAATTATATTATGATAATATTCTTGAGTCTAAACAATTCATATACCAGAAAGGGTATGAGTTAGCAGAGTTAGAAGTACTGGGTAAAATACAAGAACATGTGAGTATGAAAAGTGACACTTCACCCATATTTCATCCAGAAGATTTAAGCAGTCTTTTAGAAAAAGACCAATTGTTTGGTACAAGTAAATCTGCAGCAGCGAAACTTGAAAAAGATACTTTCAATGCTTCACAAAAAACCCTAACAAGAGTAGACAAGGACATCAATAATATTCTAGTTGATTCTTATCGGGAAGGAGTCGGTTATAAAGAAGTTGGAAGACGATTAACTAAAAAATTTAATCAACTGCAAACTTTTGAAGCTGAAAGAATAGCTAGAACAGAAACACATTCTGCACATGAATTGGGAACAATGCAAGCATTTGAAGATTTGGATGTTGAATATTTGCAATGGGATGCCCATTTAGATAATCGTGTACGTGAAACACATGAAGAAATCAATGGTGAAATCATACCCTTAGGGGGAACTTTTAGTAATGGTTTAAAGTATCCAGGGGATAAAAATGGCCCAATTAAAGAATGGATTAATTGTAGGTGCCATGGTGTGCCGTATATTTTGCCTCCTGGGGCTATTGCTCCTAATATGCCGTATTTCCGTGAAAGTGATTTAATATATGTAAATCAACCAAAACTCGAAATAAACAAAGCAGTTAATACAATTGAAAATAAAGTTGAATCTCCAATATGGAATTTCACATTACAAGATGAAAAAAGATTAACGAAATTAGAATCTGAAAAAATAGGTTTATTGGATCCTCGGAGAAAAGAACTTAAATTTTTGCAGTACAAAAGAGAGCTCCGTGAACTATTTGATGAAGGAGAAGAAATACTTCCAAAACATCAACAAAAATATGATAAATTATTAAAAGCATTTAATGAAACTAAAATATCACAAACAACGAAACCAGCACATATTTTTGATGATAACTTTGAATTTACTCCTGAAGGACGTGCATATTACCGCAACCTTAAAATGAAGAAAAAATCAGGAGAAATTAATTCTGATGAAAAAAGAGAATTGAAAGAATTAATGGAAAAAAACAATTTTGGAAGTACATACAGACAGTATAATTCAAATGAGCAATTAAGTTATGAAGACAGCAAAAGATATATTAAAACCTATTACAAGTACGGTGAAAAATGGGGTTTATCGTTAGATACTTCTAAGTTCAGCTTAATGTCATCTAAAAGACAGCAAAAATTAACTAATTTTAATGGGGCTGTGGAAGAGCTTTCTTCAAAATTTAAAATAACTGGTGCTGAAGAAAAAAGGTTTAATAATCTTTTATTAAAACGTTTATTGAATGAAGGTAAATTAGATGTAGATGATGCTAAGGAATTACGGTTTTTATATAGCAAACAAAGGTTCAATTATCTTTATTCCTTAAATAAACAAGATAAAGGTTTAGATTATGAAGCATACAGAGAATATTCTAAATTGTTTAGAAAGTACAAATCAAAATTAAATTTAAGTGATGATTTATTAGATATCTATGTATCTGATTATAAATCTAAAATACCTTTAGATAAAAACACAAATTACTTTAAAACATTCAAAGGAACTGATGATGAGGGATTACTTCCTGATGGATCTAATATAAAAGATTATTTCACTATTGATGCTCGGGATATGACTCCTCGTGAAAAAATCGTGGCGGAAAGATGGTTAGGTCCAGATTACAGAATGTTCACTGATTTTGATGTTGTTTGTAATAGGGATGTTGAAAGGTATGCTAAATTCGTATATAACTCAAGATTTGCATATGAAAAGTATGATACTTGGGAAAAATGTTTAGATTTGGCGAGGGATATAGCCTATGATACAAAAACATTAGATAATATCTTAAATAATCAACTTAAACAAAGCTTGACATTATGGAGGGTTCAAGAAGGACATTTCCTGGATAGTACAAAAGTGGGGGATATAGTTGATCTTCCAGATTTCAGGTCTTCATCAATCTCTAAAAAAGGAGCGTTATGGTTTAGTGAAACTAATGACAAACCGATGAAGTATATTTTTGAAATTGAAGCTCCAAAGGGGACAAAAGGAGCATTTTTAGCACCAATCAAACAAGGACAAATTGCAAATCCTACTAACATACACTATGGTGAGAATTATGCTAATGAAATGGAGTTCTTATTAAAAAATTCAAAAGTGAAAATTGTTGCATTTGATGATAAAAAAATTAAAGGAGCTCTTGGAGAGGAGTTAATTCATGTTAAATTAAGAATAGTTGATTCTGGAGGTAAAAAGGAGTATAATAAATTTTTACTTGAAAAACTTAATAAATTGCCTCAAAATAAGAAATACGCTAAATTAGGTCCTATTCTTAATCGTGCACAACAGAAGAAATATGTTGATTTAGTAAAAACTGAAGAACGTTTATTAAATCAAATAAATTCAACATTTGATGAAAATGAATTAAGAAAACTTAATAAACAGTTAAACAATGTTTCTAATGAAAAATTAAAATATGAAAAATTAATTTACAATCCTAAACCTACAAATACTGTTACCGAAGTGGATAAAGCAGCATATAAAATTGACACACAGGACATAGGGTATGATATAGATAAGTCTATTCTTGAGAGTAAACAGATTGCAGCTCAAAAAAATATTGCCTGGACACCTGAGGAAAGAGCTGCTATAAACAGATATTACAGTGTGGAACATTGGCAAGTGAATGGTTATATTAAAAATTCAAAGGAATATGTGGAACATGTTACTCCATTATCTAAAAAAGAAAGAAAAAAATTTATTAGAGAAGTAAAACAAAATATAGAGCATATAGATTCTGCAATGGCAAAAACTGAAGGTTTGAGTCAAAAAACAACATTATATCGTTATGGAGAGTTTGATGCAGATTTAAATAATGGTGATGTAGGAATATGGAATGAAGTTACAAGTACTTCCTTCCAGGAAAGTAGTGCTAAAGGATTTGATGAGGAAATTCGGTATAACATAACAATTCTTGCAGACAAAGGTCAAAAAGGGATTGCTGCTAATGATTCAAGATTTTCATCATTTGCTCATGAACACGAATTTACTTTGCCTCGTAGACAAAAATATGAAGTTATTGATGTGGATCATAAGAATAGAACCGCAACAGTATTATTAATTGACTAAAAAAAGGAGCGGATTAAAATGCAATGGTATTATGATAAAATAAAAGATAGGGCTAAGGAATTAGAAAAATACCCTGGATATCTACCATCTATTGTGAGAATGTGTATAGATTTATCTGATTGGTATGATTTTTTGAAAGAAAAAGGAATATATGAAAAAACCATGGATGAAATGTATAAGAAAAAATATATTTCAATAAGTGAAGATTTTGAAGACTTCAGACAATGGGTTAAAGATAATCCAGAATATTCAGAATTTATTGATGAAAATAGTACTCCTGAAATTGATGATTATTCAGATATGCGTCCTGTTGGAGGATTAAATGTTGATTATTTTTTAGAGCATGCAGAAGAGATAATAAATGATACTGAGCATTTATCTAATCCTTATGATTTTAGTGCATTGAAATTTGATGATAATGAAATGGTTAGATATTATTATCGCGAATTGGAAAAAACACATAGGGAAATGTGGATGGCATTTGGTAGAGGGAATACTTTTATGAATCCTGATGAAACAGATGAAGAAAAAGCTTTAGATAGAGTTACTCGGGAATATTGTGAAGCTACAGGACATTGGGATATGTATAAGTGGATTGAGATAGAGTATTATCCTTACGTTGGAGCTGATTTTAATGATTAATTAGGAATATTATTTTTTTTTTACTATTTTTTTTTAAACTTAAATTTACCCTATTTTACTATTTTAAGAGTTTTCTAATTGCTCACGGTATAGTATGAAGAAGACCCTCAAAAAAAATGTTTTTTTTATTTATTCTATATGGATGAAATAATAAAATATTAAGAAGATTTAACGTCTACGCACTTTTAAAACATTTTATATGAGTTCTCAACATAGCTTATCCATTTATTACAAGTATTTATTACATCGGTACATTAAAACATTAAAAACCAGTTTTTTTTATTGTTGATGCATTTTTTATTACCTCCGATTTTTTTAGTTAAAGAATTAAGGAATATGAAACACGAATCCATAAAATTAATGGAATATAACAAGAAAAATCATTGTTATTATATATCATAACATGCTTTTTGAGGGAGCTTCTTCCACTATTTATTTTTATCATTTTTACTTATTTTAATCCAAAATATGGGGTGTATTTTAAATTGTAAACCAAAAACACCAATCTGACCATCCAGTCTTAGTCACAGCACCAGTTCTCGTACCTAACATGCCTGACTGTGATTATGGGCGTGGAGAAGAACCGTTATCAGAAGAAAAAATAAAACACCTAGCCCACACCTTCCTGAAATATGGAGTAATTGAAAAACGCCACGAATCCCTACAAACACATCAAAAAGTAGGGCATGCAGTGGAATCATATTTATTACCTGCACCAGCTAGTATTAAAGGAATTGATGGGAAAACAAGGCAGTATCCTAAAGGTACATGGATTGTTACTGCTGAAATAACTGACGAACAAACCATCGCAGAAACACAAAAAGGAGTTTTCACAGGATTTTCTGCAACTACAATACCTAAAGAAGTTGCAGACAATGTTAGTTTTAAATCTAGTCAAGGCTTACTTATCAAAGATATTCCAAATCCTGTGGGTTTTGCTGTAAGTCTTGTTGAAAAACCATGTGTGCATTCAGCGAAGTTTTGTAAATTGAAACACTCACAAAACGAGGAATCAAACATGAATGAAGAAGATAAACAATTTTTAAACAAATTAAAAGATGTTTTTAGTTTTAAAAGTGATGATTCAAGAGCCATCACTCAGGATGAATTAGATGAAACACTTGCTAGTTTTAAATCTGATTTTAAATCAGAGATTATTGCAGGAGTTACTCAAGGTGTAGCTCAAGCAGTAAAAGAAGCTTTAGCAACACCAACAAAGAAAAAAAATAAAAAAACTGATGGGGACAACGGAGATGATGAAGGTGAAGAAGTAGATGAAAACAATACTACTTCTAAAAACAATACTTCAAGTACTCCTGCAGATGAAGAAGGTGAAGAAGTAGATGAAAACAACACTACTACTGAATCTAACAATAATTCTGCTACTAATAAAAAGAAAAAAACCAAAAAACCACCAGCATCAACAAAAGGAAACAAAATCCATGACGGACCTCAACCAGTTTCCTACAAATCAGACACTCAAACCGTCTATGAGATAATGGGCCGTAACAACAGAGGCTCAAGAATACAAGAATAAAAAAAATGAGGGGAGGATGAAACACGATGGCAACTGAAGCAATTCTTAACGAAATCGTAAACCCAGAAGAATACGCAGTATTCAAAGGAATGAAAACAGACATGGAATCTGGAAAAGCATTATTAAATCCAGAACAATTAGGAAAATTCCTTAGAGAAGCACAAATCAACAACACAATACTCAATCAAGCTGATTTCCAATTGATGAAATCATTTAAAAAACAATTAACCCGTGTAGGAATTAATGGAAGAGTACTTCAATCAGGTTACAAAGCAGATGGAAAAACAACCAATCCAGATTTAACTCCAGCAGATGTTGATTTTGATTACAATGAATTAGATGCTAAAAAATTAAAAGCAATGTGCAGCATCGAAGACGAGGAAAAAGAAGACAACATTGAAAAAGAACAATTTGAAAACACTTTACTCTCAATGATGGGTGAAAGAGTTGGTGAAGATCTTGAATTCTGGGCATTATTCGCAGACAAAACTGCAACTAGCAATAAATTATTGTCTACCACTGATGGGTGGATTAAAAAAGCTGGTGTTCAAATCAAATCAAAAGGAGCAGATTCCGCTAAAGGAGTATTTGATTTAAAAAACACTATTGAAGCAATGTTTGATTCAATGATTAAAAACATGCCTATTAGGTTCAGGCAGAAAAGGCCTTTACTCAAATTCTTTGTACCATTTGAAGTTGAAGATGCTTATAGAAACCTTTTAAAATCCAGAGGAACCAGTCTTGGAGATGAAACACAAACTGGATTTAACGGTTTAGCATACAAAGGAATTCCAATCGAATACTGTCCAACTCTTGATGCTGAAGATGGTAGAAGCTTAGACAATACTGCTACCAGTATTTTAACCAATCCTAAAAACATGGCTTGGGGTATCTGGAAAAACCTTAGTATCGAACCTGATAGAATACCAAAAGAAGAAAGAACTGATTACTACTACCGTATCAGAGGAGATGTAGATTACTACTTCAGAAATGCTACTGTAACTGCAAAAATTAGTGCTGCAGAAGCAGAAAGTATTGCTGAACAATCCAAAGGATGAGTCGTATGAAAACTTGGGCAGAATTATCCACTGCTGAAAGAATGAGCCCTCGCAAAAGGTGGGACGCCTTAGCAGAAGAGATAAACAAACTTAAAACTTCTGAATCTAACAATCCTGAACAGGAAACTACAGGATAAAAAAAATATATTTAAAAGGTGATGAGATTTGAGTTATACAACCGTGAAAGAAGTACGACAATTAACAGGATTAAAACCATCTCAACTCCACCTTCCTAAAGAAGAAGGAGAAGAAAAATTAGAGGAAATCCTAAACACTTGGATTGCTCAAGCAGAGGATTTAATCAATAATTATTGCAATAACCCAAAAATTGTTGAAAATCCTCCATCATCTGTTTGTAATGTTTGCTTAAGACTTGTAAGTAACATGGTAGCCTTTGCAATAGCTAGAAGAGATACACCAGTCATAAAAGTAGATGATTGGAACATTCAAATGTTATCATCAGAAATATTCAGCCATGATTTGAAAGAAGATCTCCACCCTTTCAAAATTGACAAATCTAATAATAGTCGTAAAATTGATTTTTTTGCAATTACTGGTGAGGGGATACGATGGTGAAAGTCACTATTCTTTTTGACAAATCTGCAGTTGAGGATATTCCTGAAAAAACTGAAGCTATCGTTAAAAAAGGCAAAAACCTAGTTGCTCAAAACATGATAAGAAATCTCACACAAAACAGTCCAGTTGATAAAGGTAAATTAAAAGGCTGGTTTCCGTACCGTAATGAAGATACCATGGTGGATATTCGTTCACCTGCAGAATATGTACGATATCCGAATGATGGGACTGGAATTTATGGACCTCATGGACAATTAATCTACAGAAAAGACATTGGTAAACCGTTTAGTTTTAATGTAGGTGGGAAAATGGTTTTTGTGAGGTATATTAAAGGTCAAAAAGGCCAGCATTTTGTTGAAAAAAGTATTGAGCAAACATCACACAACATTCAAAGACTATTTAACAAAGCAGTGACGGATGTGATGGGATAATGGCAAGAAACCAAAACCTGGTTAAAAGTGTGGACCTTGTAACAAAAGCAGTTAATGCATATATTACAAAAGAAAAGGAGGCTGAAGATGGTTTACTTAGAGATGTTGAGGAAATTATTCCTTATACTTATAATGATACTCCTATTGAACCTCCTTGTGTCTGGATTGTTCAACACCCAACAATAACAAGTCCAGAATTCAAAAAAAGCATTAACAATCGTAATTTCTTACAATCTACTTTTGAATTTGTATGTGTAGAATATGATGAAGACCTGCAAACATCAATTGAAAAAGGACAACACCTTGCAACACTTGTAGGTCAAAGTATCATGAAAAATTTTAACAAAATAGGGATTGGTGATGATGAAATTAAACATATTTTCACAAAAGTAGAGTTCAACACACTATATCCTGTAGGAGAGGTTTCTATTGCAGGTAAAGCAAAACGTGTTCCTGCTACTAGTATTGTTTTTGATTTTACATTTGAGATTGACTGGCTAAAATGCCACTAAAAAAAACACACAGAATAACTTTTTTTTTAAAACACGAAAATGATTAGGAGATGAAGCGTAATGGGATTACGTATATTCGGATTAAAAATGGAAAACGAATATGGGGAAGATTGCGATTTTAGCAACTGGACTCCAGATTGGCATCAAGAAGTATCTTCAGCAGATTTCAAACTTGGAGATGATCCAAACCTTAGTACTGGGGGTTCCAGAATGTACAAAAGAGGTAGAGCTGGAGTAATGAAACCAACTGGAACCGTAGAAGGACAAGTAGACATACCAAGAATAGGCCACTATTTCAGAGGATTTCTTGACCAATATAAATTCACTGCAGGTTCTGGCAGTGGAATGAATACTCATGAATTCTGGGGAGGAGAATGCACCAGGTTAGCTAGTTTTGCAGCAACACAAACCTATGATTTTTTCCAGAAACAAATCATCGGAGCAATGATTGATGCATTAAAACTTGAAGTATCTGATGAATTCCTCACTTTCAGCAGTGATTGGGTGTATAAAACTGAATCATCTGAAACAATTGATTCAGAAAACTATAATAGAGTAAAAATGGATGAAACAGACATTCCATTGATGTTCTATGATGTGAAAGTAAAACTCAACAATAAAGATCCTGATGGTGTGCAAACAAGTTTCACATTCGAAGGGAAAAACAATCTTAATGTTGATGGAACTATCGGTTTAGGTGCACGTCATCCTCAAAAGATTGCTGTAGCACAACAAAGGGAAATAGACCTTTCATTAGTAACTACTCTTGATGAAGACACTATGAGAACCATTCTTGATGGGGAATACGGGGAAGTAGGTGCTATGGAACCGAGCAAATGTCAAATCTTGAAAGTTCCTTTAGAACTTACTGTTGATATTTGTGAAGATCCAGATAGAAAAATGATTATTTTATTCCCAGAATGTCTTTTAAAAGTAGAGTACGATTTCAGTGATTCTGACACTATTGAAACAACCATAAACCTCAGTACAATGGGTACTGGTGAAGCAACATTAAAAGACGGCAGTAAAGTTGTAACTGATATGTATGTTCGTATTGAAAACCAACAACCTGCAATCAAACCAGCAACAGTTACTAAAAAATCAACTGTAACTGCTAATGTAACAAGTGGCACTACTAAAGTTGAAGGTGCAACTGTTAAATTAACTAAATACACTGATTCAACTGAAACCTATTCTGAAACTACAGCAGCTACTGGTGTGGCAACTATTAGCAATGTACCCTTAGGTAAATATAAAGTTGAAGTGTCAAAAACAGGTTATAAAAAATACACTGGCACTTATACTGTTATTGATGGAACTAATAATTTAGATGTGAAATTAACTGCATCTGCAGCAGGTTCATAAATGAACCTGCTATTTTTTTTATATAGAAACGTTAGGGAGAGAATAATATGGCATTATTAAACAAACAAAAAATATTAAGTGGAGTAAACGAACCAGAAAAAGTGGAAATCAAAGCATTAAACGGGGAATTATGGTTAAGACCATTATCAGGCTTTGAATTAAGTGAAGTAGAAGATATTGAAGCAAAAGCCATTGGTGATTTTGAAACTAATGAAAAATCACAAAGACAAGGTAAAAGATTAGGTAAATCTGAAACATTATCTAAAGGGAAAATTAATCTTTCAAAGGCGAATCAAGCTTCAATGAATGCTAAAGTCACAATGGTTCATATGAGTTTGGATAATCCGAAAAATGCTGATGATCCATGGAGTGAAGATGACATTAGAATGTTAAGACGTGATGCATTTAATGAAATTGTGGATCATGTAAGAAGATTGTCTGGTGATGATATCACTAAGGGTGAGATTGAATCTTTTCCTGAAAACGAATGAAGGTAAGAATATTATCTGGTTAGATTACTGTGGTTATCATTTATGCGACAGACAATCTGATTTAACATGGTATCAAGAATATTTCATTGTAAAAGGCAGAAGCAAACTAATATGAAGAGATGAATAAAGTTAAAAAATAACACTATATTTTTTTTTGGAGGGTATAATTCAGAAATATAAAGAAATTATTTTATATTTTTTTTTAAGGAATTATACCCTCCATTTTTTTTTATTTTTAAACACAAAAAAACGGGGGGGGTGAACACACAAAATGGTATCAGACAATCTCGTGAACATAATCATCAAAATACAAGATGAAGCAAGTAAAGTTTCACAAAAAGTAGAAGAACAAATGAGCAAACTAGGTGACACAAGCAGAAATGCAATGAACATTTGGTCAAGAGCAGCAGAACAAGTATCACAATCAATGGATACAGTTCACAAAGCATTAGACCGAACACGAGAAAAATTCCAAACCTTAAAAAACAAAGGAGCAGATGCCTTTAACATGATAAAAAATGGAGTTAATTCTGCTGCAACTAGTTTTAACAATTTGATATCAAAATCCAACACTGCAACATTGATGATGGAAAAAATTAAAAGTGTTGGAGAGCGTGTGAAAAACACTTTAAACACTATTAAATTACCTTCAAGCTTACAATCAAGCATTTCAAGTGTAACACAAAAATTTGAAATATTAAAAGGTTATGCAGGCAATGCTGCTGAAAGTATTAAAAATCATTTTACAATTGCGGCTAGTGCATTATCCCAAAAATTTGAAACAGCTAGTAATAGTATTAAAAATCATTTTGAATCTTTAAAAGGTCATGCACAAATATTAGGCAACCAAATCAACACCACATTAGGCTCAGCTTTTGATAAAGTAGCTTCAAAAGTAACTACTGTATCTTCAACTATCAAAACAAAATTATCATCAGCAGTAGACGCCGTAAAAGGAAAAGTAGGTCAATTAGCACAAAGTTTTCAAGGAATGGGGGGATTAGTTTCATCATTGTTTGGAGCTTTGGGAATGGCTGGAATAGGTCAATTAACTGTCGGTTTAGCAATGACAAGAGAGCAAATGACTAACTTGATGGGGGCTACTATGGGCAGTACTCAAGCTGCTAAAAGTTTTGTAGGTGTTATGGACAAAATGACAAATAATTCATTAGTATCTCTCAATGACTTGGGGACTGCTATGAACACTATCAAAATGTCTACAGGAATGACAAATGATCAAATGAAATCTTTTGTAACTACTGTAAATGATGTAGGTCAAAGAGCAATCCTTATGGGAAAAGATTCTACTGAAGCAATGACCTTGATGCAAGCAGCAGGTGCTGGACTAAATGGGGAATTTGATATTCTTAAATCTAATTTTGGTATCACAAAAGATAAATTAACTGCTCTTGGTTGGAGTGGGGCCGCAGATGATGTTAAAGGATATCAGGAAGCATTAGATAAAGCTTTGGCTGCTGGGGGGAATATGGATGATATGATGAACACCACTACTGGTTTAATAAAACAAGTAGAAAAAGGATTCACCTCTGCAGGAAGACAAATAGGTGAAGTATTCACTCCATTTATTCGTGAAGCTTTACAAGGCATGATTAGCTTAAAAGAATCCTCTCCAGAAGTTTACAAGATTTTAATTTTGATTGCAGGAGCAATTAGTTTATTTGCAACTGCTGCACCTTCAATATCTCCAATTTTAAGCACATTTACAACATTAACAAGTATTCTTGGAGTTTCCTCTGGGGCATTACTTGGTATTGCAGGATTGCTGATTGTAGTTGGTTTGGCGGTGTATGAAGCAGGTAAACAGTTTGGATGGTGGAATAATGCCACAGAAATGATTGGGGCTGTGGCTGATGGAGTACGTCGTTTATGGGAAGCATTTAGTAATTCTCCACAAATAAAAATTCTTATAAATGATATTAAAACAGCATTTCAAGCAGTATTGCTCGTTGTTGGAGCATTAATCTCTCCATTGGGAATGGTTTTGAATCGTAATGATAATGGAACAATAGATATTGTATCAAGTATTATTGGATTTTTCAAAGCATACGGTGAAGTTCTCATAAGAATTGGAGAAATATTCGCAGGTTTAATCATTATATGGAAAACAGGTGCTGCAATATTATATACTTATAGGACAGTTACTGGAATATTTCAGGCATTAAGTGGGCAAATGACTACTTTAACTTCAACTGCTCAAAAAGTAGTGAATGCTGTGAACAACCTGAAAGGAAAATTACAGCAAATTAAAGGTGGATTTGACACTTTAAAAAATGCAATTACTAATGCAAAAACCACTCTTGTTAATTTTAAAACGAAATTGTCAAATTGGGTTACATCAGGTATTGATTTAGTCAAAGCTAAGTTTGTTGTTCTTAAAGACAAAATAATTCTAGCAAAAACAAAACTGTTAGAATTGTGGGCTACTATGAAAGCTACAGCTGCTGAAAAAATAGCAGCATTATCCACAAAGTTCAAAACATTAGCAGCAAGCATCAGCCTTGCAGGAATCAAAGCAAAATTATATGCTGCTTATCAATGGTTAGTGAATGCTGCTACTGCAGTATGGAATGTATTATTATCAATGAATCCCGTAATGCTAATTGTTATAGCAATTATAGCATTAATTGCAGCATTAGTATATTTGTATAATACAAATGAAACTGTTAGGAATGCGATTAATGGTTTATGGGAAGGCATGCAACAATTAGGTCAGTATATTTATAATGGTTTGATTCAAGCATGGGATGCTCTTGTAAGTGTATTACAAGGAGTTGCGGGTTTCCTTGATGGATATATTGGTAATGCTATTCGTGGAATTATTGCATTATTAAGTGGTGATACTCAGGGAGCATTACAATACTTCACCAGTGCATGGAACACATTAATGGACGCATTAGGTCCAGTTGGTGATTTCATACAAGGAATATTCTCTCCAATAATTCAAGGATTAATGGATTTATTAAGTGGAAATGGTGATGTTAATCCAGTTGAAAGCATTACTCAAGGATTCCTTTCACTTATGGAGGCATTAGGTCCTGTTGGTGATTTCATAATGGCAGTATTTGCTCCAGCATGGCAACTTGTACTTGATATTGTAACTCCATTATTCAATTTATTCATGCAACTGGCAACAATTTTTAGCCAGTTGATTACTGGCCAAATAAGTCTTCAACAAGCAATTGCTTGGGCTTGGGCAGCTATTCAATCAACAATCAGCACAATATTATCAAATGTGATTAATCGTGTTGTTAGCTGGGCTCAGTCAATGTGGAATAATGCAATTAATACTGGTAGAAACTTCATTACAGGGGTAGTTCAATTTATCCGACAATTGCCAGATAAAATAAAAATGTATCTTTTAGCAGTTGCTGTAAGAGTAATAACTGCTGGTGCTCAATGGGTAAGTAATGCTAAAACAAAAGCATCACAAGTAGTGTCTGGAGTTATCTCACATGTTGGTCAATTGCCTCAAAAAGTATACCAGGAATTCATGAATATTGGTTCAAGAATATTGTCTGCAGGTTCACAATTAGTTGAAAAAGCAAAACAAATTGGTAAAAATATTGTTGATGGAATGCTTTCAGCTATGGGTATTCATTCACCAGGTACAATACAAGAAAGCGTTGTACTCGAATTTGTAAACATGATTACCCGTGTGAAAGATCAAGCTCGTAGTGCTGGTGAAGCAGTGAAAAATGTTGCTCAAAATATGATTGATTCCTATAAAAAACAAAATCTTGATAAGGAATTAACTGCACCTGATTTAGTGAATGCTCAAGGAGGTTTCCTTGGTGATCCACTTGTAGGTACTGCTTTAGATGAGTATGATACTACTCATATTGGTCAGGAAATGGATGTTACTCCTACTATGAATATGGGTGAAAATAATCAAATAATGGATAATTATGCATTAATGGGTCAAAATGTTACTGGTATCTTTGATTTGATGAGTACAGATTCAACTAATGCTTTAAACAGTTTGACTTCTGCAAATACTTTAGCTTATGACACTATAAGTGCTACTGAACAGCAGAAAATGAATTTCATGAGCAATCATATCAGAAATAGTATGAATCAAATCTTGTTAAACACTCGTATGGGTATGAATAATGCTTTAAATACTACTCGTACAAGTTTGACAAATATGCAAAACAGTACTACTCGAACTACTCAGGCTATGACCCGTGCTTGGAATACTATGAAAACTAGTATAATTGCAGCTGCAAATAAAATTAAAACTGATGCAACAGCCCACTTCAATAAATTAAGCAATACTATCGGAACATTCTACCGCAAACTCCAAAATCCAAGCAATTGGGGTGCGGGAGGAGGCACAGGTACTCCATCAAGTGTTCGCAGAGTAGGACATCGCACAGGAACAATGAAAAAAATAAGGGACATTATGAGAGAAGAAAAACTTCCTTCAGCAATGACTTATTACCAAGCGAGAAACTCAGCATACAATAATCCAGCAATTGGAGATTATATCATCCGCGATTCCACTACTGGAAAAATACCTACTGCAGATTTAATCCGTAGCAAACTTGAAAGAGGTGCTGCGGGAAGCTGGGGAGATACAGTTGCACCTAATGTAAATCACATTAAAAAGACAGCTGGAAAATGGGATATGAAAGGACCAGCAATAAAAACTGGTGCTGGAATAGCTCAAACTGGATTAGCATTTAAAGTTCGTGATTTTGAAACTGGAACACCAAACATTAGTTTTGACTCCTTTGTAAAAATGGCAGAAGCAGTATTCAGCATAGTGCCCTATGATCATTATTATGATAGTGAAAAATATGGTTCATGGCAAAATGCTATTGCTGCTGGAAAATGTAATTGTAGTGATGGAGCAGATGCATTATTAGCCTTAGCTGCAACCTGTGGATTTAGCGGAAGCAAAGTTCATGGATATTGGGGTAAAGAAGGTCACTTTTGGACAGAAATCAACGGTAAACATATGGATACAACAGCATTCCAAAAAGGTTACGGTTGGAGCAGTCCAAAAACACATGCTGGACCATCAAGTGTCGGGCATCGTGCTGGAAGAGCATCTCCAAACAGTTTGCTTGAAGATTTTGATGTTGTTAAAGAATTAAACAAAAACAATAATGAATCCAATAAAACGGAAACTAATGAAGAAAACCAAATAATCATCGTATTATCTGGTGAAACAAAACTCAAACACGAATTCATCGATTTACCAGACAATATTTCAGAAGAGGAAATTGTAAGGTTAATAAATGAAGCACCTGAAGATGCAGGTTGGTTAAAATCATTAGTGCAAAATATGGATTTCCAAGAATTAGATCGTAAAATTAAATCTAAATTACAATTCCGTGAAAATCGTGCAAATGGAGTATAATTATGAAGAAAATAGAAGTAAGACCAGAAAAAGTAAGGGGTATGGGTAACCTTATCCCTCCTTTATCTGTTTCTGATTTTGAATTAAGTGACTGTATGATTCATGAAGAAGACCCATTTAAAATTAACGGCCATCTCTTCAATCATTTCAGTATTGATGTACCTGTTGTGCCTGTGAATCTTGTGTTAAGTACGAATGTTGCAACTATTTATCCTGATGCAACTACTCCGAATACGGCAGTTATAACTGCAACACTTACAGACAGTTCAGGTGCACCTGTTTCTAATGTTGATGTGTATTTTCAAGAAGAAGGAGTTCGTATTGGTACGGCTTCAACAAATGCTCAAGGAGCATGTACTTTTGAATACAGTAACAGTAGTGGAGGTACGCATACTATAAGAGCATATACTATGAAACAAGGTAAGTATAATAAAAGTTCTGCTGAAATTAATTTAAATGTGTACATGCCAACTAGTTTAAGTTTATCTCCAGTTTCTACAAGTGCTAATACTGTTGATATTGTCACATTATCAAGTAAAATCATTGACCAAAACGATTTACCATTGGCAGGTAAGTTGATTGATTTGTATCATGGAAATGTGAAAATAAAATCCGCTTATAGTAATAGTAAAGGAATTGTGGAGTTCCCAATCAGTGTAACTGATTTGGGTAAAACCGACCCCCCAGCCCAAACTCCAGTATTGGTTTTAGAACCTGTTGGTAGTTTGATTGGTGAAACTGATGATTTAATAACCTTCAATTTAGATGGTTCTGAACATTTGAATCTTGGTGAAACTGTACAGTTAATAGATATGAAGGATAATTCTGTGTTGGATTCTTGTACGGTTAAATCACAGGATAATACTTTAAATTACACTTGTACTGGTAAAGGTGATGTTAGTGTGAAGGCGAAAGTTGTTCGTGGTACGGAGGTTACTTACTCAAACATACTACAAGTTGAGGATTGTATTAAATATGGTTTTAAAGATTCTGATACTTGGATTAATCCAACTGGACATTCTGCAACTAATACAGTAGTTGATGGTGTCTTTACAAGCACCAGTAACAGTAGTAAAGGAGATAGTATACTTCAATTAGACATTACTGGGGATTTCATAATCACATATGATGCAGAATGGCAGGAATCAACAAGATGTGGTGTTGGAGCAAAAGACACTACTCGTATACAACATTTCGACAGTGGAACAAACACTGGTGGAAATATTCAGAAATATGTAAGTTATAATGGTTCTAATGAAACAGACACAATTTATAAAAACAGTAATATTGCAGAATATGTTAATTGTAAAATAATTAAACAAAATAATACTTTAACTGGTTATATGAATAATACTGAAGTTGTATCAGTTGATTATGGGTGGATAAGTCAGTGTACGGTTTGGAATTTCCATACAACAATATGGAATAGTAATAAAACATTGAAGATTAAAAACTTGAAAATCAAACCCCAATAAAATAAAAAAATTTTTTGATTAATATGTATAATTTAGAATGCGACCAAGAATGCAAACATGATAAAAAGTTTATTTAGAATAGGGAGGATATCATGACGGATTATTACATTAAAGCGAAATTTGAAAAAGACAACAAACACCTTGGAAGTATAAGCAATCAATCAAAAATAACCTTCCAAAAAACCACTCCCACATTAAACATTTCCATTCCCACGGGAACATATAATGCTGAAAGCAATTTCAACATTCAAGTAACTCCAAAAAATCCTGATGGAACTGCAATTATTGTTCCACGGATTCCAATCAAATTTTATATTGATGATGTTTTGGTAAAATCTGATACAACACAACAAGAAGGTTACTATGGTACTTTAACAGTACCAGCAGGAGCTACTGGAAGTATTAATATAAAAGTGGTTCTTGAAGAAGACAGTATGGGCTATTATAATAGTGCAACTAAAACCGTAACATTAACCTTAGGAACACCTACAAGTACTGCAGTAGACACTACAATAATATTATCCGCACCTTCTACTGCAGAAGTGGGAAGTAATGTGGAATTAACCGCAACTCTCAAAACAAAATCAGGAACGCCATTAGTGAACAGGCAAATAATTTTCAAAAAAGGAAACACTGAAATTGATGCAATTTACACAAATAATAATGGAGTAGCTACAAAAACAGTGAACATCACTAATGCTGGAGCAAACAGTTTTAATGCAGTTTTTAATGGTGAAACAAATAATTATAAAAGTTCTTCAGCAAATATTATTGTTCAAGGAGTTGTAACAACCATACAACCAGTATTAACAATGGTTTCCAGTACAAACATCTACAAAGGATGGAATCTCAAATTATTATACTGTGACAATAATAACCAACCATTAGCTGACAAAACAGTTAATATCACTATAAATGGTGTAACTTATCAAAGAACTACTGAAAGTAACGGAATAGCTAAACTAAACATCAGATTAGATGAAGGTAACACATACTCATTTTCAGCAAATGTTGCTGCAAACGGAAAATATTTATACACCAGCATGACTGGAAGTATTAAAGTAATAAGTCCAATAACAGTTGAAAGAAAACCTGGTTGCGTAAGCTGGGATGCGGCAGCAATCCCACGAAAAACATGGGATAAATCACATCAATATAGTGATGCAGATGTATACAAAGAACCAACTGATGCATACTACTTAAGTTCGGGGACAATTGCTTCAAAAGCAGGGACCTGGCATGCAATACAACCATTAAATCAAGCTTGTTTTGGATTCAACATCCCAAATGGAAGCATTATTCAAAAAATAGAAGCTGTTTGGGTGCATAAATACTCCAGAAACAACAGTAACCCAAATATGGGTGCTGGAACAGTATATTTAGATGCAACAGGACAAGACACAATAGTATTGCAAGGAGCAAACAAACCTGGAAACAATACATGGACACAAAATAATGCTTCAACAACAAATGTGAGTATGGTAAGTGCAAATGCCCTAAATCAAAATGCATTCCAAGCCAAAATAGTCTACGATGCCAATTCTAATTATAATACTGGAGAATTACACATTGGTTGGTTCAGTATCAAAGTAACATATGTCCCACCTCAGGAGTGATGATTTTTGACAAGTATTCGAAAATATGCAAAAAAAATAACACAAAAAACAGGACGCTATGCAATACAAAAAAGTTACTCAGAATTCACCAACATCAACAATATCAAAGATGAAAGTAACACTTTTGCAACAAGCAACATCACAGCAGCCAGTGGAATACGAAACAGGCCCTCAACATTAATTTTAACTGATTTTGATTTCCAACTCCCAGGGGGATCAACAGTTACAAAAATCAGAGTTCATTATAAAATGAAAAAAACAGCTGAGGGTAATGTTGATGTGAATTTGGCTCCTGTGATTTTCCGTGTGACTGGTGCTGGTGCTGAATTTGAAATTCATGGTAAATCTCCTACAAATGTTGCATCAGATTTCACTTCAGAAATTGACACATTATCTTTTATAGGAGTGAATACTGAAAATATTAACCGCAGTTTTCAGTTAGAAATGGATTTCCCAGCCAATACTGGTGGTGCGGGAAGTATTGATTTGTATTATGTTGTTGTTGAAATAATTTATGAGGAAGGAGTGTATGTATTATCAGCTACAACTGACAAAAATCAGGTTGTAGAAAAAGATACTTTTGATATTACATTATCTCTTTCAAATATAAATCATACAAATAGGTATCATACGCCTGTAACGAGGATAATTATTCCTGATGGTGTGACTTATCAGGGCAGTACTAATGATAATTTTGTTAAAAAATCTGGAAACACTTTAGAATGGACGAGTTTATTCATAAGTGAATGGGTTGATACAGTTACATTAACTTTTCAGGCGGTTAATACGGGTGATAAAACCTTTAAAATGCAGGGAACTGATAATCAGTATAATTATCATTTAGTTTTAGGTGTTGTTCCGAAACAAGTTGTATTAGATTTAGATTTGCCTGAATATGGAGTTGAAGACAAATCATTTGATTTCACAGCAACAAGTACGGATTGGGGTAGAGAACGTGGTCAATCTAATTTAGAATCAAGAACTATTAAAATAGAATTACCTGCACAATTTAATATTACTATTGATGGGGATAATAATGCTTCAATTGACACTTCAAGTGAAGAAAAAACAGTTATAACATGGCATATTGCAGAAAATACTCCTAGTGAAATGTTATCCTGTACTGTTACACCTTTACAAACAGGTATATTCACTTTTAATGGGTATGATGAACATAATGTGTTAATTGCTTCAAAAGATATTAAAATTGCACCGTCATCATATACTACTCCTTTTTTATCAAAATTCAAAATCCCTGATAATGTGCTTGATAAAATGGAGCATGGTCGAGTATATTCTATTATCACGTATATGCGAGTGAATATAAGTGAAGAAGACATTGACAACTTTGAACACTATGAATGGAATTATCGTTTCAGCATTTTCCATGACTCAGGAACACCTGAACAGTATGAAGACAATCAATATCTCCTCAATACCTTAGGATTAGAAAAAAGTATTAACCAACCGAATGAATGGGTTAAATTTGAATTAAGTTTTTATTATGATAGTAACTATCCCATATGGTTGTTCTGGACTGGAGAATACTTAGAACGTAGCCCAACTCTTTTTAATATTGAGTTTACAAATCCAATTCTTGAAGAAACACCATATTATTTTGAAAAAGGAGTAGAACCATATGGATTATACTTCAATCCATTAAAAAATGTTATTTCACCAATAAATTATGGTTCATGTATTATTCCAGCAATGAACAAAGCAAATCCTTTCAGAGTATCAGGATTATCCTTTGGGGGTGTTGAGAATATTAAAAACTTTGTACTTCAAGGAATTACCATACATTTTGATGCAGTATCATCAAGTAGCTGCTCATTAGTAGCAAGATTGCGTACAAGTGACAATCGTATAGGTGAAAGAAGCATAATCATACCTGAAGGTTCTAAAAGCCTAGAATTAGGTGGGCCATTCGACCTATTCGGAATAAAATACACAGATTTCATAGACCCTACTAGGTTAGAAGTGGAATTTGAAGCAATCAATAAGTATAATCACGATGTAAAACTTGAATTGAGCAACATACGTTTCACAATCAGATACTCCATACTTGGAAACAGCAATTGGCTTAAATTCTGGATAGATGGGGAATCAAGTGAATATTACAATGTATTCCTCAAAAAATTAACTCTTGATGCAGGAACTGAAACAACTGTAACTTATTTCAGTGCTGAAGGATGTGACACAACAATAGCAAGCAGGCAAAATATAGATCCAAAAACTATTGAAATGGAAATTGAGGTTGGTGAATGTAATCTTGATGAATCAACATTATTGTTCCGTCGTGCTGCAAAATGGCTCAGTAATAACAGAACGAAACATAACAAACCAATATTGAAAAATATTGAATTTGAACATATTCCAGGTCAAATTTATCCTTACATTTTAGAAGATCCATTGGATGGGAAACTTGAAATTACAGAGTATGATTCAAAGGTGAAATTAAAAGTTCCTGATGGTGTGAGTGTTGCGAAAGAAGCAACTTATACTGCAGAAGTAGGGGTTGTAAATGGAATTACAAGAGTAAGACCAAAAATTCGGGCAATTGCTTTAAGTGATGAAATCACCATCACGGAGAAATATAGTGGCCAATCATGGAGTATTTATAGTGATGCATTAGATGCAGGGGATATTTTAACAATTGATTGTGATAAAAGAACTGTAATGCTGGATAAATCAACTACAACAGGGCAAACTGATATTAATATTACTCAGGATGTTGATTTGGACTGTGACTGGTTTAATATTAAAGGAGAATTTGTATTTCAATCAAGTTCATGTAGTATTCAATTTGTTGAATATAAGGAGAGGGAATTATGAGTGATTTAAATGTAATTGTCTTATCTCCTGCTGAAAAACCGATTGTCTGGTTAAATTCAGATACATTGAACATTACATATACTGAGGAATGGGATAAAATCCCATCAATCAGTATAGAATACCCTATATCAGAAGATAACAATGACTACACAGAAATTTTCAAACAAGGAAATAAAATCTATGTAGGACAAACACCAACCACCCGTCCAAGATTATATGTAATCAATGAAGATTACGAACTTGATTTATGGAAAGAAAATACCATTACAGTAACTGCAGAAGATGCAATTACTGAACTAAATTATGTTGAACCGTTTTATTATGCAGGTAATGAAAAAATCGAAGTAACTCAATCATTTCTTGAAGAGGTATTTCAGCCATATTGGAATATTACGAAATATCATGAACCATTAGACAGCAGCCTTAAGTATATTCATCCATGTGGTTCTATGACTAAAATGAGTCTTTTAAGACTTATTGAAGAAGAAACAGGTAATGTTTTTGTTTGGTGGTATATTAAAAATAAAGACGACAATAGGATTGTACGCCATTTAGATTTCATAAAACCATCTCACAGAGGGTATACTCGCAAATCCGTACTTGATGTAGGGTATAATATGGATAACATTCAGTATAGTGTAAGTGAAACAAATACCTATAAAGCGATGGCTCCTATTTTGAAAATGAGTGAAACAACAGTAGATACTTCCACATCAACAACAAGTGGAGCTACGGGTACTACTGGGATGTCAAGAGATGAAATGCAAAAAATATTAAATGGCTGGGCAGATTGGAAACCAAAGGAAACTGGAGATATAAATCCGTATGGTTGGTTGGATCTGGCTGTGAAAAAAGGTGAAACAATTCCATGCAGTGTTGAAAAATATACTGAAAACTCAAATACGGGGAGTGATGCAACTGCAATAAATGAATCAAAAGAATATTATCGTATATTATCCTACTGGAAAGCACCTTTTGATAAGAACAAAGGGGATTTCTTCATATTTGATAATAGTGATACTGATGTCAATTACACGAAAATAGAACCTCATCAAATTGGTGGGGATATAGTACCGAAAATTGGTACAGTTTCAAGTAATAATATTCATAAGTATGCAATATATGCCGATTGTGCAAATCAGTTGATACAACAGAGATATCCTGATGTGGAGTTGAAAGTAACGGCTTCAGATTTGGATTCAGAAATAACTCCTGAATCAAGTTTCAATGTTTATGACAAGGTATGGATTCGTTTAGAAGGATATAAACAACTTATTTTTGCCCGTATCACTAAAACAGTTAAAAACTTGCAAGACCCATCAAAAAACAAGATAACTGTTTCTAATATTAAAATCGGTTCTAAAATAGAGCAGAAAGGCACCTTCTTTGTTGTTGATGATTGCAAAGTAAAACAAGGTGCTGGAGAATATTTCAAAGGCACACTACATTACTATGAAATATCAAATGCGGGGGATATTACAGCATATCCTTTAAAAAATACTGTAATGAGCATTACAGTAATAAAAAAAGATGAACAAGTAGTTACATCATCAGAAGTTACAGAAACAGGAAGTACTGGTGGAGGATTTGACAGATTAGGTATTTCTGCAGATAAAACACAGATAATGGCAATTGGAAAACCTTCAGCAGTAGGAGAATCACACTACGGATATAAATATTACAAATCAGTATTCAAACGGAAATGTCCTTTCTGTGGTTCTACAGACCTGATATGGGCATGGCATTGGGCATCAGGAAACTGCGGACATTTACCCGATTACACTAGATTTTACACAAAATGTGGTTCTATTGAAGGACATATTTTCTGTCGTAGTTGTGATGCTGACTTTTCATGTATTGATGGAAAAGACCACATGAGTCCTCCTAGAGCAACATTAACTCGTGTTAGTGGCCCTGTAGCTTCAAGTGAAGCAGAAGCACAATCTTTAAAAGATGGTAAAATGGCAAATTCTGCAACTGCAACAGGAAATAAGAATGTTACTGCTAGTGTTGAGTCAATTATGGCAAAAGCAAGAGGCTTCAGATATGGGGGTAATGCTTCAAGTATTAACATTAATGATGCGAAAATCTTATCAAAAAATCAGGAAGCACATGATTATGTTGAAAAATACCATCAATGCGATTGTTTTGGAATGACTGCATATTTATTTATTGAATTTAAAAATGCAGGTTATAAAGTACGTGCAGTAAAATATTACAGCCAATATGCTGGAAGTGGAACACATCGTACAGTACAAATCTGGCAAAACAATGACTGGGTAGATCCCTCCTATGCAGGGTATGATACTCGCTTTAAAGCTATGAAAACGAAAAAAGATTTTGTAGAATTGATTGTAAGTGATGGTTCCGGTGTAGGAGGGGATTCTTCACAATCAAGTACTTCATCAACTACTACTGTTCCAGGATATAAAAAAACATATGTTCGTACTACTGATGATGATGGAGGATTTAAACTTCAAATAAATTTAGAAGCCTATAGTCAAGATTACATACTTGTATGTAATTTTGGTGGAGATTTAGAGCATGAAGCATGCTCACAAACAGTTAATTTAACAATAACATAAAAAAATGGAGATGAAAATTATGGATAGGGATCATATAAGTTTCACAGAATACACTTATTTAATGTGTAGAATTGCATACTGGCTTATTAACAATGCTAAAAAATTCAATACAAGAAATGTATATGGATATATGAACCGTAGTGCAGATTACGGTACAATAATTCGTGTTATTAAAGAAAGAGGTACTAATTATCAACCAGACAGCCTTATTGCAGAGTTTGTAGAATGTGCTATATATGACAATACAGACCTTAGTTTTTTACCAAACTATGTAGTTGGTCGTAATGGTACAAAATATTTCAAACAAACTTATGTGAATATGGCTCAAAGAGTTTCCGCATATGAAGTATTAAACGGAGTTAGTCCAGCTATTGTTTACTTGAAAAAAGAAGAATTAACAAGTAATAATAAATCAAGTATTTTAAATGAAGCAAAAAAAATCTTTGGTGATTTTAATACTTGTGATGGATGGTTAGGTAAAATACAAGGTAAAGGATATAGGAAATACTTTAACAATAAGTATAGTAATAAAATGACATTAAATAGGATAAAAAATAGACAAGGAGTAAATTGTACTGATTCAACAGAGTTAAGCTATCAAATCCTTGTTGGTTTGGGGTATACTGTGCAAATTATTCATATTATGTGTAATTCTGGGACTGGGCATGTTCGTTTAAGATGTAAGCATCCTAAACACACAGATAACCGATGGATTTATCGTGACCCATCTGCTGTTCTAAATGGGGAGAGTATAAAGTCTAATTGGTGTACTAATGGACGTCTATTAGCCTATGACCCAAAATGGATAATGGATACTGTGAATTGGTAAATTAAAGAGAAGTTAATGTTTATCAACTAAATGGTTGATAAACCTCTTATTTTTTTTAATGGTTTTTTTATAACATTGTTAATAATTTTTTTGCATATAATAACTTATGATTAAATTTAAATAATTATTGAATTCAAATATTATAATTGTGGGGAAAAATAATTTCTCACAAAAATGGGATGTAAAAAAATGGAATTGATGTGATTTTTTATGGAAATTTTTTTTCTTTAAAAAATCACATAATTTTAATAATGAGATGGTTCACTTTTTGTGTAATTTGGTGATGATTGTACTTTTTTGTACTCAAAATATTTAATTAGTTGTTTTTGTGATATTTATTATTAAGATGAGCTTAAAAGTATAAAATATTTTGTATAATATGTAAACAATACTGCTCCAGATTTTGGCGAAATAATTAAATGGTCAGTTGTTGTTTCAAATAACGGTCCTGACATAGCTACAAATGTTCAGGTTAATGATTTATTGGATGACGGGCTGATATTTGTAAAGTCTAGCTCAACAAAAGGAAATTATGATGTTAAATCTGGTATATGGACGATTGACTCATTAGCACCTGAAACTGATGAAACTTTAAATATTTATTGTAAAGTTAATAAAATCGGAAAAATTCTAAACTTTGTCAGTGTCAATTCCACACAATATGATTGGAATGAGTCAAATAATTATGATAATAAATCTGTTGATGCAGTTAAAATAGCTGATTTGTCAGTTATTAAATTAATCAACAATTCAAATCCCAATTATAATGATTTGATTAAATGGACAATAATCGTTTCAAATAATGGGCCGAATATGGCTACTGGAGTTATAGTTAATGATTTGCTTCCAAAGTCTGTTGAATATATTTCATCTTATCTGTCTAAAGGTTTTTATAATCCTGTAAATGGCATATGGGATGTCGGTAATTTAAATGCCGGTGAAAAGCTGCAATTGAATATTGTCTCTAAGATTGTAAAAACAGGAGACATTACAAATGTTGTTAATGTCAAAGGCAATGAAAAAGACAGTAATTTAACTAACAATCATTTTGAAAAATCAGTGCATGTTAAACCGGCTGCAGATTTGTCTATTGAAAAATCAGTATCAAAACAGGAAGTTAACATCAATGATTTAATTGAATATGTAATTGAAATTACAAATAACGGTCCTGACAGTGCTGAAAATATTAAGGTAAGTGAATTATTAAACCCTAATTTAAAAGTAATTTCATTTGAAAGCACCAAAGGCAATTTCAATAATGAAAGCAATGTTTTAACTATTGATTCATTAGCTTATGGTGAAAAAGTCAGGCTGACTATTAATGCTGCTGCAAACGCTTGCGGTAAATTTGAAAATAAAGTTGCTGTTTCATCTGATACTTTTGATTATGACAAATCCAATAATCAGGACGGAACAAGTGTTTTTGTAAGTGAAAACACAACAGAAAAAATAGAAAATCCTGTAAATGATACTTATCTTTTAGTATTGGCTAAAAATTCACTTCAAAAGTCTATGGTTTCAAAATTAGAAAATTTGACACATCCGCAGTCTTTAACAACTATTGAATTGCCAAAAACAGGTTTGCCGATTGTGCTGCTGCTTTTAGTTTCAATGATATCAATCGGATTTTTACCTATTAAAATTTCAAAGAAAAGATAATTTAAAGTAGCTATTCGGCTACTATTTTTTATTTTTTTAAAAGGATTTTTTAAAAATTTTAAACTATAGGAATTATTGATTTTTGCATCAATTATTTTAATGTTTTTTAATAAAAGTATTAAAAAGATAATTCATAATTCTTAAATTATCAATACTTTTAAATAGGACTTTTAACAAATATATCTTTAGATATTGATGTATTGATAATTTTTTATCAAAAATTACTATTTTTACTCAATATTAAACATTATGATGTGAAATTATGTCTGATGAAGAAATGATTGAAGAAACAACCGAAGAATTTATAGAAGAAGATGAAGAAAAATTACCTTTCGCTAAAGCAGAAGTTGTTCGT
>UMEZ01080426.1_pt1 | contig 35191 bp, 34 predicted proteins | sample 1964841 | NCBI WGS metagenome assembly UMEZ01 (sample SAMEA4836029, study PRJEB28245) | human gut metagenome | biome: gut microbiome; material: fecal sample | place: Denmark | collected 2008 | reverse complement strand
TTACCAAGGCCGGCGCAGAAGCGGCAAACTATCCCTTCTGCACGATTGAACCGAATGTCGGTGTCGTAGAAGTCCCGGATCAGCGTCTCCAGGTCCTGACCGACATGTACAAACCGAAAAAAACAATCCCTGCTGTCACGCGCTTCGTCGATATCGCCGGCCTCGTCGCCGGTGCCTCCAAGGGTGAAGGCCTGGGCAACAAATTCCTCAGCCACATCCGCGAAACCGACGCTATCGCAGAAGTCGTCCGCTGCTTCGAAGACTCGAACATCACTCACGTCGACGGCTCCATCGACCCGATCCGCGACATCGAAACGATCAACACGGAACTCTGCCTGGCCGACCTCGAATCGGTTCAGAAACGCGTCGACCGCATTGCCAAAGTCGCCCAGTGCGGCGATAAAGATGCCAAAGTCGAATACGCAGTCCTGAAGAAAGTCCTGGCCTGCCTCGAAAATGGCGAACCGGCCCGCAAAGCAGGCCTCACGAAAGACGACCTGCCCCAGGTCAAAGACCTCAATCTCCTGACGCTGAAGCCGATCATCTACATCGCCAACGTCGCTGAAGATGAAGCGGGCGATCCCGATTCCAACCCGAACGTCAAGCGCGTCGAAGAATACGCTGCCAATGAAGGCGCCCAGGTCGTCGCCGTTTCCGCCAAGATCGAAGCGGAAATCGCCGAACTGCCGGACGACGAAGCAGCGGCTTTCCTCGAAGAACTCGGTCTTCCCGAATCGGGCCTGGATAAGCTGATCAAAGCCAGCTATTCCCTCCTCGGCCTGATCAACTTCTTCACAGCCGGTGCCGACGAAGTCCGCGCCTGGACCATCGTCAAAGGCACAAAAGCCCAGAAAGCAGCCGGCAAAATCCACACGGACATCGAACGCGGCTTCATCCGCGCCGAAATCGTCTCCTACGATGACCTCATCGCCTGCGGCAGTGAACAAGCTGCCAAAGAAAAAGGTCTCGTCCGCCTGGAAGGCAAAGATTACATCATGCAGGACGGCGATGTAACCTACTTCCGCTTTAACGTCTGATAAAAAAAGCTGTCGCATTTGCGGCAGCTTTTTTCGTTGTTCGTTTGTCGTTCATCGTTGGTCGAAACGCATCACATCTGCAGAGTCGGTTCTGCACAGAATTCGCGCAGGCTCGCCACATGCGAGCCCTACACGTTCCACGGCAAACGACCCACGGATTTACAAATCAGGTGTCTTCTTCATGATGCTGGGGGCGGGGCTCCCTGTCATCAGTCAGACCGGCAATGTAATCGAGAGACGTATGGTACAGCTTTGCCAGCTGGATCAATTTTTCGACAGGAATCTTCCGCTTCCCTAACTCATACATGCCGTATCCCACTTGTGAACACTTCAAAACCTTGGCCACATCGGCCTGAGAGAGCCTTGCTTCCAATCGAAGCGTCTTTAAACGGCTGTAGTATTTCATGTCATCACCTGTTTTCATAGAGATAGGAATTATAATAGGAATTATAATAAGTACATAAATAATTTCCCTTTATTATATTATAGTAAATATATACAAAGACGGCAATAATTATTAGAAATATAATCGTTGCCGTCTTTGCAATTTGTATTCCCTTCTATGAAATGATTAACTATGACTCAGTCGATTTCAACCAATTTACCGGGATTCATGATGTTATTCGGGTCCAATGCCTTCTTGATGGCTTTAATGACGTTAAGTTCCGCCTGCGGCGTGCAAAGTGCAAATTCTTCTAATTTCTTGTAGCCAATGCCGTGTTCGCCGGACATCTTGCCGCCCAGGGCATAGACGCGCGGGAAGAGGTCGCGGTGGAAGGCCTTGATCTTCTGAAACCATTCTTCCGGCGAGAGGCCTTTGGCGTTCAAGGGCAGGACGTGGATATTGCCGTCGCCGATGTGGGCAACAGTGACGCAGTAGAGGTCGTATTTTTCACGCAGTTCCGGGATCTGCTTGGTGATGTCCGGGATCTTGTCGAGCGGTACGACGAAGTCTTCGGTCTGGAACATCTTATCGACGTCGCGGGCCGCTTCGGCGAACTGCTTGCGCAGCGTCCAGATGCGCTTATCGGCTTCGAATTCATCGATGGAACCGTTGTTTTCGGCCAAATCGCAGAGCTGTTCCATCTTGCGGTCCGAGTCGTCTTCACTGAACGATTCGACCGTGACGATGACATAGTCGCAGCCTTCATCGACGTGGGGCATCTTCATGTCCAGGAACTTGCAGGTCATGCGCAGGGCTTCATTGTCCATGAATTCGATGCTCGTCGGGTCGATGCCGGCTTTGAGGATCTTATTCGGCAGAGCAAAGGCTTCTTCGTCGGTCTTGAAGACGCAGACCATATTGAAGGCGTACGGCGGCATGGGGCGGAGCTTGACCGTGACTTCCGTGATGATGCCCAGGGTCCCTTCGGAACCGGCAAAGAGCTGTTCCAGGCAGAGGCCGGTAGAGCTCTTCTTAAGGCGGGCGCCGGCATCGAGGATGTCCCCAGTCGGCGTGACGACTTTCAGGCTGTAAATCTGATGGCGCGTCGTGCCGTACTTGACGGCCTTATTGCCGCCGGCGTTATTGGCGACGTTGCCGCCGATCATGCTGCTGTCCGCACTGGACGGGTCGCCGGCGTAGAGGAGACCGTGCTTGGCCGCTTCACGCTGCAGATCGCCCGTGATGACGCCAGTCTGGCAGACAGCGTACATATTGTCTGCGTCGAATTTCAGGATTTTGTTCATCCGTTCCAATTCGACGACCATGCCGTGATAGACAGGAATGGCGCCGCAGGCAACACCGGAACCTGCCGAGCGCGGTGTAATCGGTACGAGGTACTTATTGGCCAACTTGACGATGGCAGCGACTTCTTCCGTCGAGCCCGGGAAGACGACGACTTCCGGTTTATGGAAATAATGGGAGTTCCCTTCTTCATCGGTTTGGTATCGTTCCAAATAGTCTTCGTCCGTCTTGACGTATTTGTCACCGACGACCTGACGTAATTCTGCTAATAATTCCGGCGTAACGGGGTTAAATTTTGCTGCCATAATAAAACGCTTCCCTTCTATCACAAACTTAAGCATTCCTTAAAGTTATGGTTAACGACTCTCCCTGTGGGAGTTGAGCATAGTATACCACGTTCAGAAAACTTGTAAAGCCCCTTTTCCTTAGAATTTTAAAAATTTTCTAAAGAAAAGGGGCCTTTAAAAAGCACCTGTCGGCATAGTTTTATAAAGTTTTACGTTTAAGTATCTGCCAACGCTTCCCATTTCTCGTAAGCGTCGTCGAGCTTGGCCTGGGCCGCTTCGTATTCTGCCGTCAGTTTCATCATGGCGTCGGCATCGGTCTGGTTCTGAGGCATGTTCATCTGGACTTCGTACATCTTGAGCGTCGCTTCCAGCTCGGCAATCTTCATTTCGAGCTTGTCCATTTTCGCAGCCTGTCCGTAAGACGGCGTTGGGGCCGTGGCCTTCTTAGGAGCTTCGACAGGCTTTTCGGCGGCCTTCACAGGGCTGTCAGCCTCTTTTTTCGGAGCCGAAGAGGCCGCTGCAGCAGCCTCTTCTTCCTTTGCCGCCGCTTCAGCTGCTTCCTGGGCTTCGCGCAGCTTCTGACGGTAATAGCTGTAGTTGCCGACATATTCCGTGAGTTGCTTATGTTCCAGGACCAGCGTCCGCTGCGTAATCTTGTCGAGGAAATAGCGGTCATGAGAGACGACGAGATACGTGCCGCCGAACTCGAGAAGAGCCTGTTCCAAGACTTCCCGCGTCGGGATGTCGAGATGGTTCGTCGGTTCGTCGAGGATGAGGAAATTCGGCCCCTGCAAAAAGAGCTTGAGCAGAGCCAGGCGAGCCTGTTCACCGCCGCTGAGGCTGTCGATGACCTTGAAGACATCGTCGCCGCGGAAGAGGAAATGGCCGAGAGCCGAACGCGCTTCTTCTTCGCTGTAGCTGAAATCGTTCATGATTTCCTCGAGAACCGTCCAGGCCCCGTGCAGGTCCGTGTGTTCCTGGGCAAAATAACCGATGTGGACGTGGCTGCCCAAGGTGATATGGCCCGACGTCGGTTCCTTTTCGCCCATGATCATGCGGATGAGCGTCGTCTTGCCCGTGCCGTTCGGACCGATGAGGGACGCTGCTTCGCCGCGCCGCAGCAGGAGCGAGAGATGGTCGAAGAGCTGACGATCCGCAAAGCCGCCGCAGACCTTGTCGAGGACGAGGACCTTCTGGCCGCATTCTTCGGCAGGCTTGAAGTTAAAGCGCAGGGCTGCATCATCGGGATGCCATTCGATGCGTTCCAGCCGGTCCAGCTGGGACTGGCGGCCCCGGGCCTGCTTGGCCTTGATGCCGGCCTTGTACTTGCGGATATATTCTTCCGTTTCGTGGATGTGTTCCTGCTGCTTGCGGTAGGCCTTTTCCAGGGCCTTCTGCTGCATGGCGTGCTGTTCGACGTAGCGCGAATAATTGCCCTTATACTTCGTCACCTTGCCGTGGGACAGTTCCAGGATGCCCGTAGCCACGCGGTCCAGGAAATAGCGGTCATGGGAAACGATGAGGATGCCGCCGCCGTAGGAAAGCAGATAGCCTTCGAGCCATTCCAGCATGTCCATGTCGAGATGGTTCGTCGGTTCGTCGAGGAAGAGGTAGTCCGGGCGGCGCACGAGGGCTTTGGCCAGATTGATGCGCGTCTTCTGGCCGCCGGAAAAGCTCTGTACAGGCCGGTCCATGTCGGCTTCAGAAAAACCGAGGCCTTGGACGATTTTCCGCGACATCGATTCGTACTCATAGCCGCCGAGCCATTCAAAGCGTTCCTGCATGCGGGCGTAGCGGTTCATGAGGGCCGTATCCTCCGGATGGGCCTGCATCTCCCTTTCCACAGCCTTCAGGTCCTTTTCCAGCTTCATCACGTCTTTCCAGGCATCGGTGATTGTCTGGCGCAGGGTGACATCGTCAGCATAGGTGATATCCTGCTGCAAATAGCCGATCGATTCGCCTTCAGAAACGACAAAAGCGCCGCCGTCGTATTCTTCTTCCCCCATGAGGCACTTGAGGAGCGTCGACTTCCCGGCCCCGTTGGCCCCGATAAGGCCGATTCGTTCGCCGCGGCGGATTTCGAAACTGACATCATGAAAAACCATATGTACACCAAAAGACTTGCTCAATTTCTGTACTTTAATACTGCCCATCTATCTGAATTCCTCCTGCAAGAAATAAAAGCTTTCATAAATAAATATTATATCATGAAAAGACGTTACATGAAAAGACTCCCCTGAGAAGGGGAGCTGTCAGCGAAGCTGACGGAGAGGTTCTTTTTCGTATCGATACTAAAACGTTAACCTTAAAAAATTAAACGTTTATCTTAATTTTTCTTAGTTTTTCTTCTTGACAAGCCCCTTTTCATGCGGTATCATGGCACCATCAACTAAACGTCACAAACGCGACGAAGCAAAATAGTAATGCTGTGGATTCGGTTCAGAGAGCTGCCGGCCGGTGCGAGGCAGTCCATGAAGCAGGATGAACTCATTGCCGAGCGGAGAGGCTGAATGAAAATGAAGTAGGCCAATACGGGAACTCCCGTTACAGAGCATGGATATCGCCGTAAGGCCGCATCCGAGAGTGCACCCAGTCGGGTGAAACAGAGTGGTACCGCGGAAGGAAACAACGCCTTTCGTCTCTTAGCAATCATTGCCGGGAGACGGAGGGCGTTTTCGTTTCCCCTGGATTTTTCGTAAGGAGGAATTACCATGACTTCTGCTATCAAAGCTGCTTCACTGAGTATGTGTTTTTCCGTCGGTGCCGTCTTGTTCAGCTCCCACGCCGGCGGCGGTTTCGCCACAGGCAATCAGGAAAATGTCTATTTCGTCAGCCTCGGCTGGCTCGGCCCGATTACGGCGATCATCACGATGTTATTGTTCACACTGACCATCAAGGAAGCGATGAACATGTATAACTCGCGCCACCTGACGAGCTACCGTCAGTTGTTCCAGAACTTATACAGTCCCTTTAAGGGCATTGAATATCTCTTCGAAGCCTTCTTCTACATCATGGTCTTAATGGCCGTTTCCGCTACCATTTCCGGTGCCGCTTCGGCTATCCAGGCTCAAATCGGCCTCGACTATTATGCCGGCATCGGCGTCGTCGGCGCCATCGTCTTCTTCCTGACCATCTTCGGCGCCGGTCTCGTACGCCGCGCTACGACCTACATGGGCATCGCCATCTTAGCCATGGTCATCATGATTTTCTCCGTCGGCATCTACATGGGCGGCTCCATCGAAGGCACGCAGTTCTTCACAGCCGCCATGGCTCAGGACTTCGCCGCCAACGGCTTCAGCAAACTGCCGACAGCCATCCTGCATGCCTTCACGTACTCCGGTTTCCAGTGCGTCGTCATCCCGACGATGATCGTCGTCGGCACGCCTTTAGTCACGCGTAAGAACTGCGCTACGTCCATGTGGTTCTCTTTTGCCATGAACGCCATCGCCCTGACCTTAGCCGTCTGCATGCTCTTAGGCTGGACCGGCATCTACGGCAAATCGCCCTTACCGACCCTGACGAGCTGCAAGACCATGGGCATGTCCTGGCTGACCATCGCCTACAGCGCCTTCCTGCTGATTTGCCTCATTTCGACCGGTGTCACGACGGTCTTCGGCTTCACGGCCCGCTTCTCGGAAATGAACTGTTTAAAGAAAATCAGCAAGAGCGCCGTCATCCGCTCGGCCATCGTCACGCTCTTCATCATCATCGCTTCCATGACCGTCTCCATCGTCGGCCTGACGAACATCATTAAATACGGCTATGGCTACTGCGGCTACCTGGCCATCGCCATCATCATCATCCCCTTCCTGACCATCGGCCGCTACAAAAACATCCGCTACGCCAAAGACAGTGCTTACCGCGCCCGCATCGACGCCATGAACGAAAATCCCGAAGCCGCATCCTTCCAGCCAACAGCAGAACCTGCCGGACACTAGGGGTTCATGTTTGAAGTTTGAGGTTTGAAGTATAAAACAGCCAACTGCGCTTACATACGCAGTTGGCTGTTTTCTTGTGACACCCAGAAGAGATGGCGTTCGTCGCTTCGTCGGATCAGGCCCGTCGTCAAGGTGACATATTTTTCTTCGTAGGGATACGTGAACTTCTGACGCTCTCCAACAGCCAGCTTCTGCAGCTGCTGGTCCAGGAATTCCCTTGGGCGAGAGTCTTTGCGGTTGAGGAAGTGCTTCCACCTCGGCCAGGGAAAGTGCCGTCGTATTCCAGGTCGTACGCTTTGCCGCGCAGCAGTACGGCCGGCGTCCCGTTCCAGTCGATTTCCGAAGCACGCAGGACGAGTTTATTGTTCGCCTTCTTGCTGGCGATGACCGTACTGCGGTTATGGAGCAGCTCCTCTATGCTGAGGGATGGGTTTTTATAAAACTCTTTATAACTGAGGCCGCTCCGGAATTTATCGGTGTCGCGCCAGAGAGGGCTTCATCACTGTCATTGATGAAATGCCGCAGAGCCTTCTCATCACTGCGCTGCTTATAATAAACACGCGTGTAAAACCCGGCCATAGTCGTCAACAAAAGAATCAGGAAAAATTCCAGGGCCAGCGCCTGGTCAGAGGACTCCAGGATAACTTCCGGTTCGCCGGTATTATCATTATGATGGATAATCTTATAGTCGTACAGCTTACTTTCGCCCTCCATGTCGACGGCTTTCAGGACTTCCGAATCGCTATTGGCGTCAATAAAGACGGGTTCCGTGAGATTCTCGGAGCAGCAGAAGGCATGAAAGAAGACAGGGTTGAGCAGCCAAATGACGAGGAAAATCCATATATCTGATTACGATATTTACTGGCGGATGAAATGAATTTGCGAAAGAATCTTGATACTACCGCTTTTTTTTGCAAAAGCTATACTATTAGCTATACAATTTACATTATGGTAAAATAAAAAATAACCACACGGCTCATAAACCGCGTGGTTATCGTATTCTTTATGGTGGAGATAAGGAGGATCGAACTCCTGACCTCTTGCATGCCATGCAAGCGCTCTCCCAGCTGAGCTATACCCCCATGTGCTGGTTACAAATGAGATTATAGCATCAAGAGCCGGGGCTTGTCAAGGATTTTTTTATGCGGCAGCGTCGTTTTCGAGGCGGCTGACGGTGTTTTCAGTGAAGGTCTGTACGGGTTCGGTGTTCAGGAGTTCATCGACGCCTAAGAGCAGGTTGGCCATTTTTTCGGCAACGTAGGTAACGTGCGTGCCGGCGACCCAGGTGCCTTTTGGCAGGAGGTCGACGGCCTGGCGCAGGTTCTTGGAGATGTCGTCGGAGAAGAGGTCACGGTGCATGGTGGCGAAGAAGGCGATTTTCTTGGCGTTCAGGCGCGGCAGGACGGCCTGGGATTTTTCGTCGAGCTTGAGGTTCAGGAACCAGATGCCGACAAAGACGATGTCGTAGTCGTCGAAGCTTTTCGGTGCCTGTTCCATAGGCAGGAAATCGGTGTTCGCCGGCAGGACGGCGCGGACGGCTTCAGCGAGTTTCTTGGTTCTTTCCGTTTCAGATGAATATAATACTAAGGCTTTCATAATCTATCTCTCCTTTCGTTTGCATGAGTAACGCTTTCTATGGCTTTATTATATGGTAGAAAAGGAAAGGGAGCTGTTGTATTTGCAACAAATGAAAGATATTCTCTATTTCTCAAAGCAGGCAGGTGCCGTCTCCTTGACGACGGCTGCGGAAAGGCCTATAATGAAAGACAGTCATGGAATTATAGCTCAGCTGGTTAGAGCGCCACGCTCACATCGTGGAGGTCGAGGGTTCGAGTCCCCCTAATTCCACCAAAAACAGAAAGGGGGTCACCGCACTATGCGATGACCCCTTTCGTGTTTCGTTTGGCGTTTGGCGAAAGCAACCCCTCAGACCGCCTGCGGCGGCCAGCTCCCCTATTAGGGGAGCCTCTTCCGGACTGCGTCCGTTTCGATGAACGACCTACGATGAACATTACATCCACAGGAGAATTTTTTATGCCCGGTTTAGGTACGATTGTCAATGCACTGGCCATTGTTGCGGCCGGTCTCTGCGGGAGTTTGTTCGGCGGCAGGATTCCCGCCCGCTATCAGGATACGCTGATGAGCACGAATGCCATTGCTGTCCTCTTTTTAGGCATCGGCGGCGCTGTCGCCCAGATGCTGCGCGCCCAGGCAGACGGTACGCTGCTGACGACGGGAACGATGATGATGATCCTCAGCCTGGCCATTGGCTGCGTCATCGGCGAGTGGTTTAATCTGGAAGATAAGTTCGAAAGTCTTGGTCAGTGGCTGAAACAGCGTACCGGCAACAGTCACGACAATTCTTTTGTCGACGCTTTCGTCACGGCGTCGCTGACAGTCTGCATCGGCGCTATGGCAGTCATCGGCTCGATCAATGACGGCATCCTGGGCGACCATTCGGTCCTTTTTGCCAAGGCCGTCCTCGACTTCGTCATCATCCTCATCATGACCGCATCCTTAGGGAAAGGCTGTCTCTTCGCGGCCCTGCCCGTAGCGGTCCTGCAGGGGACGATCACCATGCTGGCATCCTTCCTCAAGCCCTTCATCACGGCAGCGGCCATGGCCAACCTTTCCTTCGTCGGCTCGATCCTGATTTTCTGTGTCGGCGTCAATCTGCTCTGGGGCAAGAAGATCCGCGTCGCCAATCTCCTGCCCTCGCTGGTCCTGGCCATGGTCTGGGCCTTCCTGCCCTTGGCTTAAAAAATCAATACGTATCCTTATTAAAGACGTTTTCAGCGATGTGCAGGGCACGCAGCTGGGACGTCTTTTTATATTGGTGCGTTTCCATGCGCTGCAGGATGTTGGTCAGGACGGAGACGGCTTCAACGATGTACGGCCCTTTGTTGAGCATGACGCATTCGGCCCGTTCGCCCATGGCGGCGTCCGTGATTTCCGCCCGCGACGGTAGGCCCGTCTTGACGAGGTTTTCCAGGACCTGCGTGGCCCAGATGACGGGGACATGGGCAGCTTCGCAGATCCACATGATTTCTTCCTGCAGTTCTGCCAGGCGACGGTAGCCGACTTCGACAGCCAGGTCGCCGCGGGCGATCATGATGCCCAGGGGCTGGCGTGAGGCAGCCTGGACGATGATTTCCGGCAGATTGGCCACGGCTTCCCGGTTTTCGATTTTGGCGACCAGGGCCAGATGGCGGAAACTCTTGCCGCAGCGCTTCTTCAATTCTTTCTGCAAGAGAGCAACGTCAGCTGCGGATTTGACGAAGGAGTAGCCGATGGAGTCGGCATGCTTGACGACGAAGTCTAAATCTTCCTTATCTTTCTGGGTCAACGGGGAAATGTCCATGCGCGTCTGCGGGAAGTTGAGGCTCTTCTGGTTCTTGATCTTACCGCCGTTCGGCTTGGTGTAGGTAATCTTCAGGTAAGCCCCTTTTTCAGTCAGGCTTTCGACAACAGCCCGGATTTTCCCGTCATCGATGAGGACGGGCTGGCCGCTTTCCAGGTTTTCAAAGACTTCCGGTATGCTGCAGGAAAGAACGATGTTGCCCGTGTAGTCCGACGGATAGGATGAGATGGGGCCGGAGGCGAGGAAGACCTGTTCGCCCGGGAAGACCTTGGCTTCGCTGTAGCGCAGAAGGACCGAAGCGATGCGGACTTTCGGGCCGCCCAAGTCCATATAGATTTTGCAGTGACGTCCCGTCTTCTTTTCAGCCTGATGGATGTATTTAATGAAGCTATCCCAGATTTCTTTCGAGTCGTGGGCGCAGTTGATGCGGGCGCAGTCCATGCCGGCGGCGACGAGGCGGTGGATCAGTTTGCCGCCGTCTTCTGAGGCTTCCGTCGGCAGGGTGACCATGATGCGCGTGCCGGGCTTGGCCGTGCCGAAGATGCGGCCCGTGTTGTAGGCCAGGAGAGCATCGCCGTAGAAAAAGCGCTTCGTCTGCGGATAGGGTATGAGCTTGTCTTCCGGTTCATGGCAGATGCGGCCTAAAGAAGCCATGACGGCATCAAGGTTGGTAATGGCCCGGGCTTCACCGCGGCCCAGGGACGAAAGGCCCAGGGGCAAAAGGGAGCGCTGGATCTTGCGCAGGTCGTGGCAGCGCAGGGCCAGGTAAAAGGCCAGGTTCCAGGCGCTGTAGACGAAGCGCGTCCGCTGGATGTGCGGCAGCCAGTGCTGGAATAAGGCGTCGCCCCGCGTCAGGACGTCGTGACGGAGTTTACAAAGTACGTCGTAGAGTTCTTTTGTCGATGTGTATATTTCCTGTTCCAAAGTAATCACCTCTGTGATGAGATTTTCATGACTCTAGTATATGCCTGTCATGAAGTTTTCTCAACAAAGAGGCTTGGCCTTTACGGCTTCTTTACAGAATTTTTACAGGTATAGGTTTCCCCTATCGGAAGCGGACGATTTTTATATTTTTCATCGGTGAGCGCCTGTGCTATACTGACTTCTGTTGTTAACGAAAGGGGTCTTATGATGGAATGGATCAACGCGGCAGATGTCCGCATCTTATTCTGGCTGCACCGCCTGGCAGGGCCGCAGATGAATGTCTTTATTACGCTCTTGACAACGTGTATCAATACGCCCTGGCTCTGGCTGGGCCTGGCCGCCGTCGGTCTCTGGAAGCGGCGCAGCCGCTGGCTGACGATTTCCATCATCGTCGCCATTATCCTGGCGGTTTTTGTCGGCGATGTGGCTATTAAGCATCTGGTCATGCGCATCCGGCCCTACCTGGTCATTCCCGACGCACCGACTTTGGCGGCCCTGAAATATCCTGTGAGCTATTCCTTCCCGTCGGGCCACTCGTTCTTTTTCTTTGCCGGGGCCACGGTCTTTGCCCGCTTCAATAAACGCCTCGGCCTCATGGCCTACGTTTTCGCCGCCGTCGTCGCCTTTTCCCGTATGTACCTCTTCATGCACTACCCGAGCGACGTCTTTGCCGGGGCCATCCTTGGCATCGCCGTCGGCAATGTGTCGTATGTCTTGTGCCAAGGGGTGAAAAAAAAGCTGTCGCATTAAGCGGCAGCTTTTTTCGTGGTTCCCCTCCCCTTCTCAGGGGAGGCTTTCTCATCACTTCTTCGAAGCTACGAAGCCGGCGATGACCATGCGCTGGACTTCGTTCGTGCCTTCGTAAATCTGCATGATTTTGGCGTCACGGACGAGTTTTTCGACGGGGTATTCGCGGCTGTAGCCGAAACCGCCTAGGATCTGGACGGCTTCCAGGGCGACCTGGACGGCGATGTCGCCGGCAAAGCATTTGGCGATGGCCGCTTCACGGGTGTAGTTCCGTTTCGGTACGGCGTAGTAGGTGTTGAGGAAATTGATAATCGCGGCTCTGGCGACTTCCGTCTTCATGTCCATGTCGGCCAGTTTGAAGGCGATGACTTCATGCTTGATGATCGGTTTGCCGAAGGTGACGCGCTGTTTGGCGTATTTGACGGATTCATCGATGGCGCGCTGGGCAATGCCTACGGCCAGGGACGCGACCATAGGACGGGCCAGATCGAGGGTCTGCATGGCGTAGATGAAGCCCTTCCCTTCTTCACCGATGAGGTGGTCTGCCGGAATGCGGACGTCCTGGAAGATGACTTCCGTCGTGTTGGAGAGGCGGATGCCCATCTTGTCTTCTTCTTTGCCGACGGAAACGCCGGGACGGTCGCGTTCAACGATAAAGGCCGAAATGCCTTTGACGCCCTTCGTCTTGTCCGTAATGGCGAAGACCGTGTAGACCGAGGCGACGCCGCCGTTGGTGATGAAACACTTTGTACCGTTCAAAACGTACTCATCGCCGTCTTTGACAGCGACCGTCGTGCCTGCTGCGGCATCGGAGCCGGCATTGGCTTCAGTCAGGCAGAAAGCGCAGAAGCCGCTGCCCTTTTCACCGGTCAGGTATTCGGCGTAGAGCTTCTTCTGGGCATCCGTGCCGTGCTGGAGGACCGGTTTCAGGCCCAGACCCGAGGCGGCGATGGCCGTGGCGACGCCGGCGTCGACTTTAGCCAGTTCTTCATAGACCGCTGCTACTGTGTAGTAATCCTGGCCCATGCCGCCGTATTCTTCCGGGATTTCGAGACCGCAGAAGCCGATGTCGACGGCTTCCTGGTAGATGTCCAGGAGCTTCTGGCCCGGTTTCGGTGCCATGTCCAGTTCATGCACGAAAGGCGCAACTTTCTTTTCCGCAAAATCCTTGGCCAAATCGACGAGATCCTGCTGGTCTTTCTTCAAAATGTAACCCATAGTAAAACCTCCTCTGAGAAAAATAGTAAAGTAACGCAGTGAATGTACTTTTATTTTACCAAAAATCTCCAGAGAAGTGAAGGATTTCACTTTTTTAGGGATTAGCAGCTAGGGGCTATGCACAGGATTCGCGCGGGCGCCCCGCATGGGCGCCCCTACAGCGATGAACGACCTACGACATGCAAAAAGGGATTGCCGCATAATGGCCGAAACCTTTATGCAACAATCCCATTCTTTTGGTCGGAACGGCGAGATTTGAACTCGCGACCTCTTCCACCCCAAGGAAGCGCGCTACCAAGCTGCGCCACGTCCCGTCGACTTTTCTATTTTAACTGATTCGACAGGACTTGTCAAGGAAATTTTATTTGTTATCCCGCTTGCGGAAGAAAGGCAGGGCCACTTCCGGGAAGAGGGTGTAGCTGAGGACGTCTTCCGGGCTGGCATTGGGGAAGCCTTCGTCAGCCAGGGCTTTTTTCGATTTTTCCAGTTCCGGTTCCAGGTCGTCCGCCGGGCGGTGCGTGATGACCGGTTCATCGCCGATGCACATCTTGCGGAACTTTTCGTCGATCTTGCCGGGCACGCGGCCGTACTTGCCGCGGACGATGTCGCGGACTTCGTTGGTGATGATCTTATAGCGGCCGTAGAGGACGTTGAGGGCCGCAGCAGAACCGGTGATCTGGCTCGTCGGCGTGACCAGCGGCGGATACCCCAGGTCGCGGCGGACGTTGGGCATTTCTGCCAGTACTTCGTCGAAGCGGTCTTCCGCTCCTTGGGCTTTGAGCTGATTGTAGAGGTTGGTCAGCATGCCGCCAGGAATCTGGTATTTGCGGACAGCCGGGTTGATCTGGTTGGGCATGGTCAGCTTGAATTCGTCTTCCAGTTCCTTGCGGACGTGCTTGAAGTGGTCGACGATGGGCCAGAGGCGGTCGACGTCGATGTCCGTGTCGTAAATGCTGTGCTGCAGGGCCATGACCATCGATTCCGTCGCCGGCTGGCTCGTGATTTCACCGAACGGCGAAAGGGCCGTATCGATGATGTCGACACCGGCTTCGATGGCCTTCATGTAGGTCATTTCGCCGAGGCCGCACGTGCAGTGCGTGTGCAGTTCGATGGGCACGGAGAGGTGCTTCTTGAGCATGCGGATCAGGTTGTAGGCATCATACGGCGAAAGCAGGCCGGACATATCCTTGATGCAGATGGAATCGACGCCCATATCCTGCAGTTCCTTGGCCACTTTGGTAAAGGATTCCATCGTGTGGATCGGGCTGATGGTGTAGACCAGGGCACCCTGGACGTGGACGGATTTCGTGTCCTTTGCCGCCTTGATGGATGCTTCCAAATTTCGCGGGTCGTTGAGGGCGTCGAAGACGCGGATGATGTCGATACCGTTGTCGACGGCGCGGTTGACGAATTCATAGACGACATCGTCGGCATAATGGCGGTAGCCTAAGATATTCTGGCCGCGGAAAAGCATCTGTAAGGGCGTCTTCTTAACGTGCTTCTTGATAGTCCGCAGGCGTTCCCACGGGTCTTCGTCCAAAAAGCGCATGCATGTATCAAAGGTCGCGCCGCCCCAACATTCGAGGGCATTGTAGCCGACTTCATCCATCGCTTCCAGGACAGGCAGCATCTGACGCAGGCGCATGCGCGTCGCCGCAATGGATTGATGGCCGTCGCGCAGGACGGTTTCTGTAATTTTTACTCGTGCCATTCTCTTTCCTCCAATTTATCGTTATCGCTCACTGCTGTTGCGTATAAAAATCATTCATACCTTTATATTATATCATAGCAGCGCTGCTTTGACTATTGACGTCAAGGTCCCAAAACGCTGTCCCCTGCGCCACCCGGATATGACCCAGGGGGACGTCGCCTTCGTGCCAGGACACGGGAAAAGGCAGGCTCCAGGCTGCCGTTCTGACTGTGACGTTGTGGTAGCCCCGCACGCGCGATGTGTCGCGGCGGTCGTAGGAAACGGCGACGGGCTCATTTGATGAAAGTCGGTGCAGGAAATGGAGGAGCGTCCGGCCGAAGCGGCGCGTATCGACGAGTTCCCCCATCGCCGGCGTGTAGGCCCCGGCCAGGACCTGCGCCTCGTCATCGAGGTCTGCTGTGGCCTGCAGGCCCGTACGGATGCACTGTATGCCCTCGCTGAGGAAGGCCTGCTTCATGTAGGCCGCCCGCACGACGCCTTCGTGGATGCTGAGCGGCTTGTATTCCCCTTTTTCGTACATGTCGGCCAAATCCGTATCGGCCAGGACAGCCACGGGATAGATGCGGGTTATATCGGGATGGAGGGCGCAGATAGCCGCCGTCGTCGCCTTCAGGCTTTCCCGGTCTTCACCGGGCAGGCCGGGCATGAGCTGATGGCCGACGGTGAAGCCTTCGCCGCGCAGGAGAGCCGTCGCCCGGCGCACGTCATCTGCCGTATGGCCGCGGCGCGCCTTTTGGAGAACGGCATCATCCATGGACTGGACGCCGAGTTCGACCGTCGTCAGACCGTAGGCCCTAAGGCGTATGAGGACAGACGGTGTAATACAGTCGGGCCGCGTCGAGCAGCGGATGGCGTCGATGGTCCCGGCCTGGAGGGCTTCATAGGCAGGCTGCAGGAGACGTTCCTGCAAATCTTCCGGAATGGCCGTGAAGCTGCCGCCGTAAAAAGCCGCCTCCCAGTGCCTGGGGCCCCTGGCAGACGCTGTGTACGAGGCAATGAGACGCCGTATATCGTCTGCTGAAGGCAGGCCCTGATGACCTGTAATCTGCCACTGGTTGCAGAAGACACAGCGGTGGGGACAGCCGATATGAGGTATGAAGATTGGGATGATAGAAGTTTTCATGATTTCACCTGAAAAGGATATGCACAGGATTCGCGCGGGCGCCCCACATGGGCGCCCTTACAACGGCAAACGATGAACGACCCACGACAAACGATATGACAAAAGGGATGACGCACAGTGGCCTGAACCTCCATGCGACATCCCCATATCTACTTGCCCTGCAGTTTTTTCAGCGCTGTATAGGCTGCGTGCTGCTCGGCATCTTTTTTTGTTTTTCCCGATCCCTGGCCCAGGACTTTGCCATTTACTTTGACATCCATATAGAAGGTCTTGTTGTGGTCTGGTCCTTCGCTGCGGCACAGTTCGTATTCGATGTGCTGCGGGCCTTTTTGCTGGACATATTCCTGGAAAATCGTCTTGTAGTCTTTTTCGTAATGGCCGCTTTCGACGAGGTCCAGGTAATCCCTGAGCTGGTGCAGGATGAATTTCCGCGCTTCTTCGTAGGAGCTGTCGATGTAGATAGCACCTACGACGGCTTCAAAGGCGTCGGCCATGATGCTCGGCCGCGTCCGTCCGCCCGTGGCGATTTCCCCTTTGCCCAGGAGGATGTAGTCGCCCATGTGGAACTTGGCACAGACCGAAGCCAACGGCGTTTCGCTGACGACACTGGCCCTTGCCTTGGAGAGCTCCCCTTCGGGCATGTTCGGATAGTGGAGGAACAAGTATTCCCCGACGACCAGGTCCAGGATGGCGTCGCCCAGGAATTCCAGGCGTTCGTTGTAATAGCCGTGGCCGGCTTTGTGTTCGTTCGCGTAAGAAGAATGGGTCAGGGCCTGATCCAAAATGAGGAGATTATGGAATTTCTTGAGGCCCAGGACCTGGATGAATTTTTCTAACTGTTCTTTTCTTGCCGTATCCATCAGGTCACTCTTCTTTATTATTCAGCGTATTTCTTGAACAGGAGCGTCGCGTTGTGGCCGCCGAAGCCGAAGGAGTTGGAAATAGCGACTTTGACGTCTGCTTCTACGGCTTTGCCCGGTACATAGTTGAGGCCCAGTTCTTTCAGTTCGTCTTCCGGTTCGACGAGGTTGATCGTCGGATGGACTTTGCCCGTTTCAATGGTCATGGCGCAGGCAATGGCTTCGACAGCGCCGGCAGCGCCGAGGAGATGGCCCGTCATGGATTTCGTCGAGCTGATGAGCATATCTTTGGCATGGTCGCCAAAAGTACGGGCAATGGCCTTCGATTCGTTGAGGTCATTGAGGTGCGTCGATGTGCCGTGAGCGTTGACATAGTCGACGTCTTCCGGTTTGAGGCCTGCGTCCTTGACAGCCAGGGCCATGCATTTCGACTGCTGGATGCCTTCCGGAGCGGGAGCCGTGATGTGGTAGGCATCGGCATTGCTGCCGTAGCCGCCGATTTCACAGTAAATATGGGCACCGCGCTTCTTGGCGTGTTCCAGTTCTTCGAGGACGACGACGCCGGCGCCTTCGCCCATGACGAAGCCGTCGCGGTCTTTGTCGAAAGGACGGGAAGCATGAGCCGGATCATCATTGCGCGTGCTCAGGGCTTTCATGGCCGCGAAACCGGCAACAGCGCCCGGAGAAACAGCGGCTTCCGTACCGCCGGCAACGGCAGCATCGAGTTCGCCGCGCTGGATCATGCGGTAGGCAGCACCGATGGAGTTCGTGCCCGTAGCGCAGGCCGTGACGACACTGGCACAGTGCCCCTGCAGGCCGAAGAAAATGGAGACCTGGCCGGAAGCCATGTTGGCAATCATCTTCGGGACGACGAAGGGGTTGACGCGGGACGGGCCTTTGGCGAAGAGGCCTTTGTATAAATTGTGGAGCGTTTCCATGCCGCCGATGCCGGTACCGATGATCGTACCGATACGGTCACGGTCTTCTTCATCAAGATTCATCTTGGAATCGTCCAGGGCGAGCTTAGCAGCTGCTACGGAGAACTGCGTGGACGGATCCATGTGGCGTGCTTCTTTACGGTCGATGCCGTAATCGCCGGGGTTAAAACCTTTGACTTCGCCGGCAATGCGGGCAGCATATTCGGTGGCGTCAAAGTGGGTAATGGGGCCGATGCCGTTTTCGCCGTTGAGCAGGGCATTCCAGAACGTATCTTTACCGATACCGACAGGAGAAATGACACCCAACCCTGTAATTACTACGCGTTTTTCCAAAGTTTTCACCTCATTATAAAATGTAACGTACTATCAGTCGGGAATAGCTTCCATTTCCCGTTTGATGTTGGCAAATATATCCTTAACCGGCAGGATGTCGTGAATTTCCATCATGCGCTTGCCGGAAAATACCAGGCCTGTTTCCACGTCGCCCTGCTGGGCCCGCGTCAATGCCCGGATGATGCAGTACTTATGGCTGCATTTCTTGAGGCACTGGTCACACGTTTCCGGTTTCGGCGCCGTACCGAGGAGGATCCGTTCCGAAAAAGGAGTGCGGATAGCCTGGCCCGGGAGGCCGACAGGACTGTGGACAAGGATGAAGTCTTCCGGTTTATTGGCCCGGAGGTAGACTTTCTTCAATTCATCAGAACCATTCGATTCAACGCTGGCAGCGAAACGGCTGCCCATCTGGACGCCGTTGGCGCCGAGGCGGAGCATTTCTGCTACGTCTTTGCCGTAGAGGACGCCGCCGGCACCGATGACGGGGATGTCAACGGCTGCCCGGACTTCCGGTACGATGAGACGGCTCGAACGGTTCGTCCCCAAATGCCCGCCTGCTTCTGCACCTTCGACGACGACGGCCGAAGCACCCAGGGATTGGGATATTTTAGCTAGTTTGGCAGAAGACACAATCGGGACAATAGGTGTGCCCGATGCTTTGCCCCAGGCGAACATGTCCCGGGAGAAGCCTGCGCCTGCCACAACCAGATCGATTCCTTCTTCAATTGCCGTAGTTACGATGCCCTTGAATTCACGGGCTGCAACCATGACATTTATACCTATGATTCCACGAGGAGATAATTTTCTGGCTAAACGAATTTCATAGCGTAATTCTTCAAAAGGCATGCCAGACGCCGCGATAAGGCCGATACCGCCTTCATTGGCTACGGCTGCCGCCAAACGGGCTGTGGACAAACGAATGGCCATGCCGCCCTGGATGATTGGCACCTTTGCTACGAGCTTACCTATTTTTAATTCTGGCAGCTTCACTCTGTTTTCCTCCATTCAAGAGATACCGGGAGGGGAAGACATACTGCATGCCTCCCCCTTCGGCCTCTTATTGCGTACTTACGCTTTCTTTTCCTTTTCAATGTAATCAACTGTATCTTTGACAGTTTTGATTTTTTCAGCAACATCGTCAGGGATTTCGATATTGAATTCTTCTTCGAAAGCCATGATAAGTTCAACGATGTCCAAGGAATCAGCGCCTAAATCATCGATGTAAGCAGCGTCCATTTTGACTTCTTTTTCGTCAACGCCTAACTGTTCAACAACAATGCTCTTTACTTTTTCAAAAGTATCCTGTTCGCTCATGTCCATTCACCCCCTTTCAGTGGAGTATGCAAATCTATTCCTACATTACCATGCCGCCGTCGACATTGAGGACTTGGCCGGTAATATAGCTGGCATCATCAGAGGCCAGGAACAAGACGGCTTTCGCTACTTCTTCCGGCTGGGCCACACGGCCGAGCGGGATGTTCTTGACCATATTGGCGACGGCTTCGTCACCGAGGACGGCCGTCATATCCGTAGCGATGCAGCCCGGCGCAATGGCATTGCAGCGGACATTGCGCGAAGCCAGTTCTTTGGCTACAGATTTCGTGAAGCCGATGAGGCCGGCTTTGGCAGCGGCGTAGTTGGCCTGACCTGCGTTGCCTGTTTCACCGACGACAGAGGTGATATTGATGATCGAACCGCAGCGCTGCTTCATCATCAGGCGGGCAGCCGCTTTCGTGCAGTGGAAGGCGCCGTTGAGGTTCGTATCGAGGACAGCCTGCCAGTCTTCTTCCTTCATGATCATCAGCAGGCCGTCGCGGGTAATGCCCGCATTGTTGACCAGGATGTCGACGCGGCCCAGTTCTTTCTTGACGGTCTTCATCATGGCTGCAACGGCTTTTTCATCAGAGACATCACACTGGATGGCCAGGGCTTTGACGCCTTTTTCTTCGATTATTTTCGTCGTTTCTTCAGCCGCTGCCGTGTTGCCGGCGTAAATGATGGCGACGTCTGCACCGGCTTCAGCCAGGGTAACGGCGACGGCGCGGCCGATGCCGCGGGAACCGCCGGTGACGACTGCAGTTTTCCCTGTTAATTGCATTTTATCGAACCTCCTGGAAAAATTCAAGCGTTTTCTGTAAGGATGGGATATCTTCTACGTTTTCGCTGTGGATTTTACGGTCAATCTTGCGATTGAAGCCGCAGAGGGTCTTGCCCGGGCCGACTTCGACAAAGGTTTCGGCACCAAAGGCCTGCATGGTCTTCGTGCAGTCGATCCAGAGGACCGGGCTGGCAGCCTGTTTGACCAGGTTGGCCTTGATATCGGCAGCCGACGTTTCAACTTTGCCGTTGACGTTGGCGACGACAGGAATCTTGGCATCGGAAATGGTGATGTCGTCGAGGACTTCTGCCAGGCGTTTGGCAGCCGGTTCCATAAGGGTGCTGTGGAACGGTGCACTGACATGGAGGAGGATGGCCCGTTTGGCACCGGCTTCCTTCATGGCAGCCGCTGCTTCTTCAACGGCCTTCGTGCTGCCGGCGATGACGATCTGGCCGGGGCAGTTGAAGTTGACGGCCTGGACCGTGCCGCCTTTGGCGGAAATGTCGGCGCAGACAGCTTTAATCTTATCTTCGGCCAGGCCGAGGATAGCCGCCATGCCGCCTTCACCGAGGGGCACGGCTTCCTGCATGAACTGACCGCGCAGACGGACCGTGCGGACGGCGTCGGCAAAGGTCAGGGCGCCGGCAGCGACGAGGGCCGAATATTCACCGAGGCTGTGACCGGCCGCGATATCCGGCGTCAGCCCTTCCTGGGCGAGGACGCGGCAGCAGGCCGTGCTGGCCGTGAGGATCGCCGGCTGCGTGTTGTAGGTCTTCATCAATTCTTCATCGGGACCTTCAAAGCAGAGCTTGGTCAGGGAAAAACCAAGGGCGTCGTCGGCTTCTTCAAAGAGCTGCTTGACAGCGGGATATGCATCATACAAATCCTTGACCATGCCCACTTTCTGTGCGCCCTGGCCGGGGAAAACAAATGCCTTTTTCATCTTCAGTCACAACCTCTCGTAAAAATTAATACCACTTCATAACCAGGCTGGCCCAGGTAAGGCCGGCACCGAAGCCGTCCAGGCAGACGATATCACCGCGGTGGATCATGCCGGAGCGGAGGGCTTCGTCGAGGGCGATCGGAATGGATGCGCCCGATGTATTGGCATATTTTTCAATATTGACAAATACTTTTTCCATCGGCACGTGAAGCCGTTTGGCTGCCGACTGGATGATGCGGATGTTGGCCTGATGCGGGATGAGGACGTCGATGTCTTCTTTCGTCAGTTCCGAGCGCTTGAGGGCCAGTTCTGCCGCATGGGGCATGGCCTTAACCGCGAATTTATAGACTTCCTTGCCGTCCATCTTGGCGTAGGCCATGCCGTTTTCGCGCAGGGCATCAGTCGGCGGCATTTCGACGCCGCTGGCCGGGATGGTCAGGTAGTCGCCGCCCGTGCCGTCAGCACCCATGGCACCGCCAAGGATGCCGTAGCCGCTCGGTACGGGACCGATGACGGCCGCACCGGCGCCGTCACCGAAGAGGACGCACGACGAACGGTCCTTCCAGTTGATGACGCGGGTCAGGATTTCTGCACCGATGACCAAGATGTGTTTATACATCTTGTTTTCAATGAACTGGGACGCGACGATCGAGGCATAGGCAAAGCCCGAGCAGGCCGCTTCCAGGTCGAAGGCAGCGGCGTTGACGGCGTGGAGATTGGCCTGTACTTTGCAGGCCGTCGAAGGCAGGGCCCGGTCCGGCGTCAGCGTGCAGACGATGATCAAATCCAGGTCTTCCGCTTGGATGCCGGCGCTTTCCAGCGCCTGACGGCCGGCTTCTGTCGCCAAATCCGACGTCTTCACGTCTTTCGGCGCGACGTGGCGGGCGCCGATGCCCGTGCGGCTGCGGATCCATTCATCCGACGTGTCCATCATTTTTTCTAAGTCTTTATTGGTCCAGACCTGGTCAGGCACGCAGTGGCCTGTACCCAGGATTCCGGCAGGGTTAGCTTTCACTATCATACTGTTCTACCTCTTCTTCCTCTATACTTTTGCGAATATGGCCGATGACGTCCAGTTCCGCTACTTCGCCGGCGACGCGGACAGCATTCTTGATGGCTTTCGCCTTCGAACTGCCGTGACAGATGATGAAGCTGCCGTTGACGCCGAGGAGCGGCGCACCGCCGTATTCCGTGAAATCAAGGCGCTTCTTCAGCGATTTCAGGGCCGGATAGACGGCCAGGGCACCGAGCTTGGCAATGAAGCCGCTGCTCTTGATTGTATCCCGGACGAGGCGGATAAGGAACATCGCCAGGCCTTCGCCAAATTTCAGGATGACATTGCCGACGAAACCGTCGCAGACGACGACGTCGACCGTGCCTTTCGGTATATCTCTCCCTTCTACGTTACCATAGAAAGAGATAGTTTTCAAATTTTCCAGCATAGGATACGTCTTTTGACAGAGTTCATTGCCTTTCGACGCTTCTTCGCCAATGTTCAGAAGGCCGACCGTCGGTTTTTCCACGCCCAGGATGTACTTGGCGTAGTGATAACCCATAATCGCCCCTTCGACGAGGTGCTTCGGCTTGCTGTTGGCATTGGCGCCGGAGTCGAGCAGCACTGTAATTCCCTTCTTCGAAGGAATCGGCGTAGCGATGCAGGGCCGGTCGATGCCTTTGATGCGTCCCAGGCCGAAGAGGGCCGCCGTCACAGCGGCACCGGTACTGCCTGCGGCAACGACAGCATCACAGGTACCTTCCTTGACGAGCCGCGCCGCGACGACGATGGACGCGTCTTTTTTCCTGCGGATGGCCTGTGCCGGGTGTTCGCCCATTTCGATGACCTGGCTGGCATGGACGATAGAGAGGCGGTCGCTTTCTTTCAGGTCGTATTCACTCATGACCTTGCGTATTTTCTTTTCGTCACCTACGAGGACGACATCGTAATCATATGCTTTGACGGCTTCTGCGGCACCGATGACGATTTCTTCCGGTGCGTAGTCACCGCCCATAGCATCTACAGCTATTTTCATTCTACTACCGCTCCATTATTCCAAAGATTCTATGATAAATTTCGCCCGGAAAACTTCTTTGCGCATTTTCCGGATCGTAACCCATACGTAGTACTTCTGGTCGCGCTGGCGCATGACTTCGGCCTTGGCAATCAGCTTGTCGCCTACGGTGACGGGCTGTTTATATTTTATATTGGCGACTGCTGTAATGCAGACAGGAAGGTTCAGTACCGTCCGCGCCAGCGAGCTGGCCTGGGCATAGAGGCATTGGGAGCGCACGATATGCGCTTCGTCGACCATCTCATCGGTCGCCGTCATAATGGAAATGGCGTATTTGCCGATGATGCAGTCCACGAGCTCGCCGACCACATTGAGGCTGCGCAGTTTCGGCTGGGCCGCTTCCGCTTTCTGACGGATGCGGATGCGCATTTCAGGTATCCCCAAAGCCATGCGGTCCAGGCGGATTGTCGCTACGCTGACGGAAAATTCTTCAGCCAATTCTTCATCGTTGATAAATGGATTTTCTTCAATCCGCTTCTTTAATAAAGCATGACGCTTATCTCTCGCTATACGAACCATTTCATTCACCCTTGTATTATTACCAAGTACTAACAGCACATACAACTAGAGATTATATAATGTTTTGACCATTTTGGCAAGGAAAATAAAAAAGTATGCTTTCATTCCATTCATCTCATTGAATTGCCGAAAGCATACTTAACCACTCCTTAGTACTTGCTGAAATCCATTTCGTTCAATACATCACGCAGTTTTTCCAATTCTTCCTTGGTCATGGTGATGCCCTTGGTCATGGCCTGATAATCAGGGTCCCACGAGCGCAGGTCGAACTTCGGAGCCCGGTTGTTCCAGCTGATGTACGTCAGTTCTTTGCGCCAGCCGTCTTTATTTTCCGAAAGGGTACCGCAAATGTCTTCGATATTGAAATTTAACTGTGCCATTGTATACCTCCCAATAGGTGCCGTGCACCTGTGTTTGTCATTTTTCAGGTTACCTATATAACCCAATTATTTTATATAATAGCAAATATGCGCTGTATGTCAATACAGCAGGTTCGATAATTATGTCAAGCCTTTTTTGCCCTTTTACCCATGCATTTTACTTCTTCTAAAGAGGCCGCCGTGGGCTTCGCTGATATCGAAGATGGAAACGAAGGCATCGGGATCGATACCGGTGACGGCATCGCGGATCTTCGTGATTTCCAGGCGTGAGACGACGCAGTAGAGGATCATCGTCTTTTCCCGCCTGTACGCCCCTTCGCCGTTAATCAGAGTCACGGCGCGGCCCATGTCCTTCGTCAGGCAGTCAGCGACTTCGTCGTGCTTGCCCGTAACGATGAGCATGCCCTTCATTTCGTCGAGGCCGTTGGTGATGACATCGATCATCTTATAAGCGATGAAGTAGGCCACAAGGGAATACATGGCGCTGTCCCAGGAATAGACGAAGCCCGAGCTGCCGAGGATAAAGAGGTTGAAGAACATGATCGTTTCACCGACGGAAAAGGGCGTGCGCCGGTCGGCGATGATGGCCAGTACTTCCGTGCCGTCCAGGGAACCGCCCCAGCGGATGATCAGGCCGACGCCGAGGCCGATGATGATGCCGCCGTAAATGGTCGAAAGGAAAGGATCCGACGTGACGCGCTCGTAATGGATGAAGTTGCTCCAGCCCGAGAGGCAGAGGATGGAAAAGAGCGAGGACATGGTAAAGAAAGCCCCGATTTTCTTATAACCGAAAATGAAGAAAGGGATGTTCAGGACGATGATGAAGATACTGAAACTGATGCCCGTCACCTGCGCCGCCATCAGGGCGATACCGACAACGCCGCCGTCGATGACGTGGTTCGGGACCAGGAAGACATCCAGGCCAATGGTGTAGATGAAAGCCCCAAGGGCCAGCCCTAAGGCGCGTAAGACGTATTTCATGCTTTTTCTCCTCGCTGTTTGGCTAAATAACGGCGGCCGATGATCCAGGCGACAAAGTCATCGACCGGTTCCGGCGGATACTGCAGGGAAAGGGGTACGAAACGGCGCCAGCCCCTGCGCGGTGTATACTTAAAATAGAGTTTGCGCCCTTCGACGGTCGTAAACTTTTCATCCGTCAAGGCAAAGGTCAGTTCCGGGTGATGGGCAGCAATCCAGTCTTCGACGAGAGGCTGGAGCTTCTTGTGGTTCGTGCCGTCGCCCATGACGACCTGCGTAAAGGGATGGGCCGCGTAGATACGGCTCAGATAGTCCCCCAGCTGCGGCGTCGGTACGATGGCCTTGGTGACCAGGCTGCCGTCGTCATTGACCACAGCCGTCCCGGTCTTCTCCGACCCGGGATCAATCGCAAATATCATAAGGCCCCTCCCCTTACAAACTAAAAACTAAAAACTGCAAACTAAGATTTTATTCATCCGCTTCCACGCGGATGTCGATCTGCAGCGGCCCTGCGGTGTAGGTATCGCTTTCTGCAACGGCTCTGAGGACGACGTCCGAACCGCTGTGGCTCTTGATCTTGCTGATTGTTTCAAACATTTCTGCTGCCGTCAGGGCACCGACGTTGCCCGTCAGCGGATCCGGCAGGAGGCCCTTCGCCTGGGCCTGCTGGTTGACATTATGCAAGAAGCGCATGACTTGTAGTTCCGCATTGCCCGACAGTTCCTGCGATGTCAGGTGTTCTTCGTAGACTACGTCGCCGCGGTGGTAAATGAGGTTGTTGTCATACATTTCCACGTGGACCAGGGCCGGTTCGCCGAGCATGATGTTGCCGGCAGCGATGATGCGGAGCAGTTTCTGTGATTTCCCCGATTTCTGCAGAGCGTCGACAGTCGCGTTGAATTCGTCTGGCGCAATGTAGAGAAGTACTGTATTTTCATCGCGGACACCGAGATGACGGCAGATCATGGTATTAGTCTGGCTCATGGCCCGGCTCAATTCTTCCCGCGTCTGGGCCTGACTGAGGCCGCCGCTGAGGACGTTACTGGAAAGGACTTCACCGACGCGGAAGACGACGGTGCCTTCGCGGATGTTGGTCATCGTTTCATTGAGCAGCTTGATACGCTTATCGAGGACGCCGATGGTCTCCATCATCTTATTCTTCGTATCTTCCAGCATGGCTACGTCCTGGCGGGCTTTTTCACTGTCGGCCAGGGCCGAGTCGCGCTGCTTCTTGGCTTCGTCCATGGCGACCTGGATAGCCGTCAGCTGGCGTGCCTTATCGTCGCGGGCGGCCTGGGCCTGCTGCAGGTCGAGCTGGGTCGTGCGGATTTCTTCATTCTTGCCGTCGAGCTGGGCCTGCTGCTTATCGAGGAGGGCTTCATTGGAAGCGATGAGGTCGTTCTTGTCGTCCAGTTCCTTGCCCAGTTCCTTGGCCTGCTGCAGCAGTTCGTCGCGCTGGGCTTCGAGCTGGGCCTTCTGCATCTGCAGCTGGTGCATGCCGAAAAGGGCGATGCGGACGTTTTCCGAGAGGACGGACATGACGCCCAGGGTGGCGCCGGCGATGAAGACGCCGGTCAGGATGGTAATGACGATGGACGTATACTTCGGCCGCAGGCCAAATAATTTAATTTTCCGTTTCCCCACACGGGAACCGATCTTATCGCCAAGATAAGCGATGATCCCGCCCATCACGGCCAGGACGATCAGCATGACCCATCCGTATTCCATAAGACACCACCTTTCCTCTGCTTCTATATCATACTATTATAGACTATAAAGCAGGATTTGTACAAGGGAAAGGGGCTGACGAAACGTCAGCCCCTTTCGTGGGTCGTTTAGCGTGCACCATTTGCCGAAAAAATTTCCACAAATACCGTATAGGCTATGCACAGGATTCGCGCGGGCTCGCCACGTGCGAGCCCCTACGAAAGCCCCTTTCCAGGGGCATTTCAACGACAAACGAAAAGGACTGCCGAAAGGCAGTCCTTTTCCCTATTTCGATTTTCGATAGACGAGGATGACGCCGGCGATACCGCAGATAATATCGGGCAGGAAGGCGGCGATATACGGGGGTATCTTGCCGCCGTTGCCGAGGGCGTTGCCCAGGGTCATGATGGAATAGTAGATAAAGATGACGACGACGCTGATGCCGAAGCCGATAGACGAGCTGCCGCGCTGTTTCTGCATCCCCAAAGGGGCACCGACGATGGCACAGACCAGGCTGGCCAGGGGCAGGGCAAAGCGGTTGTACATTTCGACTTTCATCTTGTTCGTGTTGACAGAATTCTGATCCAGGAGCTTGATCTGTTCCCGCAGTTCGCGGATGGTCAGTTCATCAGGCTTCTTCTGGGAAGCGTTGATCTTGTTCGGATTCTGTTTGATGGGCAGGGCCTGGTTCTGGAACTTCAGGGAACGCGTCACTTTCTCGCCCGACGAGACATCGTAGATCATGCCTTCGTGCATGACCCATTTTTCGCCGTTCCAATCGGCCCGGTCAGCCTGTTCGACGCGCATGAGCGTATCATTTTCGAATTCCTGGACCGTAATATCCTTCAGCTGCTTCGACGAAGCGTCGTACTGACGGGCGTACATGAGACTGGAAATATCGGAGCCCTTCGTATTCTTGATGATGATGTGGTCCTGCGACTTCGGTGCCGTATTATGCTTGATTTCTTCATTGATGATCGTGTTGTAGGCGTTGTTGGCCTTCGGCACAACGTATTCATTGAAAGCCGTAGCGCCGATGGAAATGAAGAAAGCCATAATGAAGATCGGCATGGCCAGGCGGATGAAATTCTGGCCGCCGGCGCGCATGACGATCAGTTCGCTGGAACTGGAAAGGCGGCCGAAGGCCATGAGCGAACCGAGGAGGACGGACATCGGAAAGGTGACGACGATGATCGACGGCATGGCCAGGACGAAAACGCGGAAAGCGGCCCAGGCCGAAGCGCCGTACTGGTTGATGAGGTTCGCGATGCGGTAAAGCGTGCCGGTCCCGACGAAGACGGCCGTAAAGGCACAGACGCCGAATAAGAAGGGGCCAATAAATTCTTTTAATATATACTTATCTAATATTCGCATTCCATACTCCCTGTTACATCCTGAATTCTTCGCCTAAGTAGAATTTCTTGGCTACCGGGTCATTGGCAATCATTTCCGGACTGCCTTCGAGGAGGATTTTCCCTTCACTCAAAATATAGGCTTTGTCGACGATGCTCAGCGTTTCGCGGACGTTATGGTCCGTAATGAGGACGCCCATGCCGCGATTCTTCAGATGGCTGATGATGCCCTGGATATCGTTGACGGCCAGAGGGTCGATGCCGGCAAAAGGTTCATCGAGGAGGATGAAAGCCGGATCCATGACCAGGCAGCGCGCGATTTCCACGCGGCGCCGTTCGCCGCCGGAGAGCTGGATACCCAGGCGGTTCCGCAGCTGCGTGATGGAAAATTCTTCCATCAGGGCTTCGGCCTTTTCGTGCTGCTCTTTCTTGCTGAGCTTCGTCGTTTCCAGCATGGCCAGCAGGTTGTCTTCGACGGTGAGCTTGCGGAAAATCGACGCTTCCTGCGGCAGATAGCCGATGCCGTAGGCGGCCCGCTTGTGGATAGGCAGGTTAGTGATGTCCTTGCCGTCGATGGTGATTTTCCCCGACGTCGGCCGTTCGATGCCGACGATCATGTAGAAAGTCGTCGTCTTGCCGGCCCCGTTCGGACCGAGGAGGCCGACGATCTGCCCCTGGTCGACGCGGATGCTGACGCCGTTGACGGCGTTTCGTTCTTTATATGCTTTTACGAGATCTTCAGTTTGGATAAACATAGCTGCCCCTTACTGCTTCGGATTGCTGCCCGGCACGATGACGATTGTCGAGCGGCTGCGGGTCTGGACGGAGTTGTCAGCCAGGCGGATATCGACGTTGTCGCCGTTAAGGGAATTGCCGTTCTGCGTGGCATTGACATTCCCAGTCAGGTGCACGACGCCGTCATTCTGGCCCGGTGTCTGGGTGTAGACGGCCTGATTAGCGTAGGCAATGAGATTTTCTGACGGCGATTCGATATGGACGTTGCCCGTACCGACGGCTTTAATCTGTTTGAACCAGGCATCGATGTGGTCGGCCCACATTTCCGAGCCCTGGGCTTCAAGATAGCCGTTGCCCGTAACGATGCCGTAGTCCTGGTCGAGATAGTATTCGACCTTATCGCCGTTGACTTTCTTATCGTTGTAGACGCCGCGGACGCTGCCCGTCGCGACGACGTAGTTCTTATTCGTCGAATGGACTTTGTCGGCGTTGAGCTGCATGTCCGGCTGCTGGATGGAAACGTTGCCTTCCATGTCCGCTTCGGCAGTTTTTAAGTTGTAGACGGCTTTGTTGCCGGTCATCGTCGCCTGGTCGCGGACGATGACAACGTTGCCCGTCGCAGTTGCGACCTGGGTCTTGCCGTTGTATTCCAGCGTATCTGCCGTAACGGAGACGGCAGGAGCGCCGTTGTTGTCAGCTGCCAGCGCACTGACAGCCGGCAGGGCCAGGGCCCCGATGAGGGCGGCAGCGGCCAATTGCTTTGCAAGTAATTTCATCGTCATTCTCCCTTTGTCACCTGCGCATGACCGGTCAGGGTGACATTCGTCAGGCTGCTGTCCGTTTCGAAGGCATCAGCCCTGAGCGTCGTCTTGTCGTGGCGGTCGATTGCAACTTTGCCGCCTTTGATCATACGCGTATCCATATTATAATACACACTACCGTCTGTCTGCAACGTATCGCCCTTGTCGGTTTCCGCTTTTACAGGCGGCTTGATTTCGATGGTCCGCTTCTGCCGGTCGACGACGCCCTTGTCAGAGGTAATCGTCGTCTGCGTGCCGTCTTCCGCGACGACCAGGGCCTTCGGATTCGTGAAGTACATGATCTGCGTATCCGGGTCGATCTGAATCTTGTCGGCCGTCAGCTTCCAGACAAGCTTCCCATCCTTCTTTTCTTCCAGTTCCGTCCCTTCGAATTCGACGAGTTTATCCGGACTGACCATGGGGTCGTCCGTCTTCTGGGGATGCATGAAGACATAGAGCATGGCGGCAAAGCCGATGACGACGACGGCGGTAATAATGGTGATTTTATTTTTCTTCAGCTTTTCTGCTATCATCAGTATGCGCCTCCGCTTTCTTCTTCTGCTCCTGCAATGCTATGATTTCTTCCGGTTCCGTGCTCCAGCGGTGCTGGAACCAGAGCCATTCCGTCGGATGTTCACGGATGAATTTCTCCGTCACGACGGCCATCTTCCGCGTCATGCGGGCAATGTCTTCATCCTTATGGCCTGTGTCTTCGAAATGCATGATTTCGCCGATGGCCAGATGGGTACGGTGATTTTCATCGTGGATGGTGAAGACCGGCACGATAGGCGAATGGAACTTCTGGGCGAACATGGCCGGTCCCTTCGGCGTGGAACTCATCTTGCCGAGGAAGGGCTGAGGTACGCCATGGAAGCCGCCGTCCTGGTCGGCCAGGAAGCCGAGGAGCTTCTTGCGCTTCAGGGCACGGGCCGCGATGATCATTTCATTGCCGCCGCGGGCGAAGACTTCAAGTCCCATGCCTTCCCGGTTTTCATTGAGCAGGCGCGTGACGGCGTCATTGGCCTGGTTCTTGACGATTGTCGAAGCCGGATAGCCGTAGAGGGCCAGGGCGCCGAGCCATTCCCAGTTGCCCATGTGCGCCGTGAGGACGATGACGCCCTTGCCTTCCTTCATCGCTTCATCGAGGCGTTCCGGATGGTCCAGGGTGACGTAGTCGCGGATATTGTCCGGGTTGAGGTTCGGTGTATAGAGGATTTCCATCAGGGACTGGCCCAGATTGCGGAAAACCTCCGTCATGATTTCTTCCGCTTCGGCGCGGCTGCATTCCATACCGCGCTGGATCTGGAAAATTCCGCGGTTGCGCTGCTTCTTCATGAATCTTCCTACGAAAGGGCCTAGTTTGCGACCCAAGGAAATGATGGTCGGATAGGAAAGATGACAGAGGATCTTCCCGAACCCACGCGCAGCATGATACTGCCATTCCTTACTCACAATACAGACTCTCCTTTCCTATTGGCGCAACGAAAGCTCCGAATCGCCCAGGTAGCGGCTCAGGACCTTATCCCAGACATTCTGGCTCTTCAAGATATATTCGGCAAATTCCCGCAGGGCACCGTGGCCGCCGGGATAGGCCGAGACAAAGGCGGCTGAACGCCGCGCTTCTTCACAGGCATCGAGAGGCGCCGCGCCGAAGCCGGCGTTGGCGATCAATTCGACGTCGTTCAGATCGTCCCCCATGTAGGCGACTTCATGGAGGCTGATGCCGATTTCACTGCAGAGCTGCTGCATCGAGCGGAGCTTGCGCGAGCAGTCCTGCAGGACATAGTCGATGTGCAGGTCCTTGGCCCGCTGTTCGACCATCGGCGAGCTGCGGCCCGTGACCAGGGCCGTCTTCAGGCCGGCTGCACGGACCAGGGAAATGCCCATGCCGTCGCGGGCGGAGAAGCCTTTCATGGCATCGCCGGATGGACTGTAGTAAATGATGCCGTCCGTCATGACGCCGTCGACGTCGAGGGCGAGCATCTTAATCTGCGTCAAAAATTTCATTAGACCACTCCCTGCCGCAGCAAATCCGTAATGTGAACCATGCCGACGACTTTATCATCCTTGTCAACGACGGGCAGGACCGTAATCGGACGGGGCTGGTTCTTTTCCATGATATGCAGGGCTTCCGTGGCCAGTTTATGGCTGGCAATGACGCGGGGGTTCTTGGTCATCATGGCGTCCACAGGCCACTGCAGGAAGTTCGAGCCCGTTTCCAGGCCGCGGCGGACGTCGCCGTCTGTGACCAGGCCGACGAGCTTGCCGTCTTCATCAACGACCGAAACAGCACCGAGGCCCTTTTCCGTCATCAGGAAGAGCGCATCCTGGACGATGCTGTCTTCCGTAACGACCGGGTTGTCCTGGCCTTTATGCATGACATCGTCGACAGTGAGGAGCAGTTTCTTACCCAGGGCTCCGCCGGGATGGAAGATGCCGAACTGTTCTTTCGTGAAGTGATGCTGCGTCAAAAGGACGACGGCCAGGGCATCGCCGAGGGCCAGGGCTGCCGTCGTGCTCGTCGTCGGCGCAAGACCCAGGGGGCAGGCTTCCTTTTCGACGGAGGCGTCGAGGATGATGTCTGCGTGTTTGGCCAAGGTCGAATTATGGTTGCCGACGACCGTGATCAGTTTGGCACCGATGCGCTTCAAAGACGGCAGGATGTTGAGGATTTCCACCGTTTCGCCGCTGTTGGAAAAGGCCAGGACGACATCGTCGGACGTGACCATGCCCAAATCGCCGTGGATGGCTTCGGCAGGATGAAGAAAAATGGACGGTGTCCCCGTACTGGAGAGGGTCGCCGAGACTTTGCGGGCGATATGGCCCGATTTGCCCATGCCCGTGACGATGACGCGGCCTTTTGACTTCATGATCATATTGACGGCATTGACGAAATTCTGATTCAGTGTGGGAATCAGCTTTTCAATGCCCTGTGCTTCCTGATGGAGCACGTCTTTTGCTTCTTCTAAAATATCCATCATTGTCTCGTATCTCCTTACCTTTCCGTGCTGATGCTTTTCTTGGCGATGGCGTCGATGGCGACCATGTCGCGCAGTACGTTTTCGACTTGTGACAAGTAGAGCATGTTCGGTCCGTCGCTCAGGGCTTCGGCCGGATTGTCATGGACTTCCATGAAGACGCCGTCGATACCGGCGCCAGCAGCGGCTCGTGCAAGGTTGCCGATGAACTGGCGCTGGCCCGACGACTTCGTGCCGGCACCGCCGGGCAGCTGGACGCTGTGCGTCGCATCGAAGACGACAGGATAGCCAAGGCTGCGCATGATGGGGAAAGCCCGCATGTCGACGACGAGGTTGTGATAACCTAAGCTGATGCCCCGTTCGGTGAGCATGATATTTTCATTGCCTGTGTGTTCAATCTTGGCGACGACATTCTTCATGTCTTCCGGTGCCAGGAACTGCCCTTTCTTGACGTTGACACATTTCCCCGTAGCCGCAGCGGCTTCTAACAAATCGGTCTGGCGGCAGAGGAAAGCCGGAATCTGAATGACGTCGAGGACTTCCGCGGCCGCTTCGGCCTGGCAGGTTTCATGGATGTCGCTGACGACGGGAACTTGGAGCTCTTTCTTGATGTCAGCCAAGATGCGCAGGCCTTCTTTGAGGCCCGGGCCGCGGTACGATGTATAGGACGAGCGGTTGGCCTTGTCGAAGGAGGCCTTGAAGATGTAGGTCAGGCCCAGTTTTTCGCAGATTGCCTTCATGGTCCTGCCGATGTTCAGCGTCCGTTCGGGATCTTCGATGACGCACGGGCCGGCCATGACGAAAAGCTTGCCGTCGCCGCCGACGGTCGTGTTGCCGACCTGAATTTCTTTCACTTTTTCCATAGTCTATTCCCCTTTATGTTCGGCAAAATAACGGCGGATGTGTTCAAGGTCATCCGGCGTGTCGATGCCGATGAATTGGTGATTCGTCTTTATTACTTTTATCTTATATCCATTTTCGAGAACCCGCAACTGTTCCAGGGACTCGACTTTTTCTGCCGGTGTCTGTTCCATGGATGCATACTGCAGAAGAAAATCCCGGCGGTAGGCGTAGATGCCGATGTGCTTATAGGGCTGGACGCCGCCTTCGGCAAAGGGATGGCGCGGATACGGGATGAGAGAGCGCGAGAAATACATGGCTTCATCCTTCTGGTTGAGGACGACTTTGACGGCGCTCGGGTCGTCGTATTCATCTTCCTGGAGCGGTGCTGCGACGGTCGCCATAGAAAGATCCGGGTCGTCTTCAAAAGCCCGGCAGAGGTCGTCGATGACATCCGGTGCGATGAGCGGTTCGTCGCCCTGGACGTTGACGATGACGTTGGCATCCGGGAAATGGCCGACGGCTTCGGCCAGGCGGTCCGTACCGTTGGCGTGGTCTTCACGGGTCATGACGGCATGGCCGCCGAAAGTGACGACCGTATCATAGACCTTGGGATTATCGACGGCGACGACGACAGACGTCAGTTTCGAGGCCTTGGCAGCCTGTTCATAGACGCGCTGGACCATGGGCTTGCCGGCGATGTCGCAGAGCGGCTTGCCCGGCAGGCGCGTCGAAGCATAACGTGATGGGATGATGCAGATAAATTTCATGATTTCGCCTCCAGTAATGCTTGCAAAAGAGAATCTATCTTCTCCTGCCCTTCTACGATCTCAATGGTAATGCCCAGGACGTATAAGGGCAGCTTGTATTCTTCAATCAGGGACGCCGGCAGCTTGACGGCGTCCTTTTCGGTAGTCATCAGATAGCAGCCCGAAGCAGCGGCTTTTTCTGCCAGCATGCGGATATCGTCGCGGCTGTAGTGATGATGATCTTCATAGCGTACGGCAGCGGCGACTGTAAAGCCTGCGTCGCGCAGGGTCTGCTCGAAGGAAGCCGGGTTGCCCAAGGCCGAGACGGCCAGGACTTTCGTCCCCTTTGGCAGGCCTGCTTCCCCTGCCCTCCTGCCGTCGTACCAGGCGGCAAAGGAAAGGCAGCTCGCTGGCTTGTGGACAGCCATGGCGACAGGCGCTTCCGGGTTGTAGCGGTGCAGCTGCGCCGTAATGGCCTCGGCCTCATCAGCACTGATCTGGTCGCGCTTGGTGATGAGGAAGAGGCCTGCCCGTTTCAGGCTCGTCATCGGTTCGCGCAGGATGCCGCGCGGCAGGAGACGGCCATTGCCGAAGGGATTGGTAGCGTCGACGAGGACGATATCCAGGTCGCGGTAGAGCTGCCAGTGCTGGAAGCCGTCGTCCAGGAGAAGGACCTGCGTGCCGAAGCGTTCGACGGCCAGGCGGCCGCCAAGAGACCGTTTGCGGCCGACGAGGACGGGTACGCCGGGCAGGCTGCGGGCCATGAGGCACGCTTCGTCGCCGCCTTCTTCAGCACTCATGAGGACGGACTTGCCGTCGGACATGACAGCGGCGCCGCCGTCTTCACGCTGCGAACGGTAGCCCCTGTTGAGGAGGGCT